>Ga0209433_10000096_pt1 | contig 25811 bp, 22 predicted proteins | sample METZYME_5_50m_FD_187552 | JGI IMG/M metagenome (GOLD analysis project Ga0209433, IMG submission 187552) | Marine microbial communities from oxygen minimum zone in mesopelagic equatorial Pacific - METZYME_5_50m (SPAdes) (version 2) | ecosystem: Environmental > Aquatic > Marine > Oceanic | place...
TGGCAGATTTACATATACCTAAAAGACTGAGTTGATCGGCATTCTTTAACACTGGTACAATTAAATTTCCATCACCTAAAGCTGTTGCCACACCAATATTTATATCTTTTTTTAATATCAACTTGTTATCATCTAGACTAGCATTTAATGTGGGGAATTCTCTAAGAGCTAGAGATAAAATCTTTATTAATGGATATGAAATAGTTAATTTGAACTTTTCATCTTTTAAAAACTTATCTTTTAAATTTTCCCGCCATTCAAATAAATTTGTTATGTCTGCCTCAATAAACATTTGAGCATGTACAGAGGTATTTTTACTTGACATCATGTGATCATACGTCATTTTTTCAAACCTAGTGAGTTCTCTAACTGTATCAGACTCGTTGCTAGTTAATTTTGGTTTAGATTCAAAAACTGGACTATTTTTTATTAAGAATTCATCATTTTTATTTTTACCTAAAAAGTCCAATAAATCTTTTTTTGTAAGCCTGCCTTGCTTGCCTGAGCCTTTAATTTTATCCAAATCATTATCACTTATGCCCTCTTTTTCAATAATACTTCTAACTAATGGTGAAAGAAAAGAATGTTTTGAACTTTCAGATTGATTATCCTTCACTTCAACTGTTTCTTTATTATTTTCCTCGTTTTCCAATAATTCAAGATTTGGAATGGCCTGGATTATTTTTTCATGAGATTTTTGAGATGTTTCTATGACACAAAGCGTCTCACCCACTTTAACAATATCGTTGATTTCAAAACATTTTTCAATCAATACTCCCTCAACGTCACATGGAACCTCGGAATCAACCTTGTCAGTTGCAACTTCAACTATAAAATCATCAGCTTTGATTTTATCACCTACATCCTTAAGCCAATTAACAATAGTCGCCTCCTCGACGCTTTCACCCATTTTTGGTAATGTTAAATTATATTTAGTCATAAAATAAATTGGTTTACAAAAATACCAAAATTAAACCTATGTTGAGGACTGCTCAAAGGGAATCCTTTTAATTATACTTCTTCCAAGTGTTATCTCATCTGTGTATTCTAAATTATCTCCCACAGAAACTCCTCTTGCTATAGTACTAAATTTAATTCCATCTTTTTTTATTTTTTTATAAATGTAGTAGTTCGTTGTATCTCCTTCCATTGTTGCACTCAAGGCAAAAATTATCTCTAAAATCTCCTCCTTATTTACCCTTTCTATTAAGGAATCAATGTTTAATTGATTTGGTCCGATTCCATCGACAGGTGAAATTTTTCCTCCCAATACGTGATATAAACCCTTAAACTGAGCGGTATTTTCAATAGCCATTACATCTCTTATATCCTCTACCACACATAAAATTTTTGGATTTCTATTAGGACTTGCGCAAATATTACATATTTTGCTGTCGGAAAGACTTTTACATCTATCACAAAATAATACACTTTGCTTAAGTTCTTTGATTGATTTTAATAAATTATCAATGTCTCCCTCCTCTTTGTTTACTAAGTGCAAAGCCAGTCTTAGGGCTGTACTTTTTCCAATACCTGGAAGCTTAGAAATCTCGTCAACTGCATTAGACAATAATTTTGAGGAAAGATCCATTATGTAAATATAAGATATTAAGAGTAGCAGAATTAACTATATTTATACTAATACAATATTGATGTCAGAATCATTAATAATTACAATAGTAGTAATATATTTTTCTCTACTTTTCTTAGTATCTCAACTAACAAAAGGTAAAAGTGATAATAAGACATTTTTTTCTGGAAATAAAGAATCACCTTGGTATGTGGTTGCATTTGGAATGGTTGGAGCATCATTATCTGGAATTACCTTTATTTCAGTTCCTGGTGATGTAGGCGCTATTGATTTTACATATTTTCAAGTTGTAATAGGATATCTGTTTGGATATATGATAGTAGCTTTTGTTTTATTACCTATATATTATAAATACAACCTTACATCTATTTATGAGTATTTAGGTGACAGATTCGGAAGAAATTCTCACATGACTGGTGCGTTTTTTTTCTTTATTTCAAGAGTTCTTGGAGCAGCCTTTAGGCTATTCTTGGTTGCAATAGTTTTGCAGGAATTTGTTTTTAACTCATGGGGGGTTCCTTTTGAAATGACGGTGATTTTATCAATTTTACTAATTTGGATATATACTTTTAGAGGAGGTATTAAAACTGTAGTATGGACTGATACACTACAAACATTCTTAATGATTTTATCTGTTATATTATCAATATATTTTATAACTGCTAGCTTAGATATAACTTTTTTTAACTATTTAAAATCTGATGATTTTAGTATGCAAAATCAAATTTTTGTAACTGATAGCCTTCTTGAAAAAAATCATTTTATAAAATCATTTCTTGGTGGAGTTTTCATTACAGTTTGTATGACAGGTCTAGATCAAGATATGATGCAAAAGAACCTTACATGCAAAACATTGCATGATGCACAAAAAAATATGGTTGTCTTTAGCTTTATTTTGGTTGGTGTTACCTTCATTTTTTTAATACTTGGAGCACTATTATTTACATTTGCTGAAAAAAATAGCGTTCTAATACCCATACTTAATGGACGAGAAAATACTGATTTATTATTTCCTCAAATTGCATTAAATGGAGGTTTAGATATCACTTTATCAATTACATTTCTTCTTGGATTGATCGCTGCTGCGTATAGTAGTGCTGATAGTGCATTAACATCTCTGACAACATCATTTTGTATAGATTTTTTGGACATAGAAAAAAAGAGTGAAAAATCTCAAAAAAAATTGAGATTCTTCACTCATATTTTAATGAGTATTATTTTGATAGTGGTTATTGTTGTGTATAAAAATTATTTAAGTACTAGTGTTATTGATAGCTTACTCATTATTGCTGGTTTTACCTATGGACCATTGCTCGGATTATTCGCTTTTGGTATTCTAACTAAATATAAAATATACGATAGTCTTTCAATTCTAGTATGTATAATATCTGTTATAATTATAACAGTAATTTTCTACTTACCACCTGAACTTATTGGTGGTTATAAAATTGGTTATGAGCTTCTTCCTTTAAATGGATTAATAACATTTATAGGAATGTATATAATTAGAAAAACTACCACTTAATTAGTGCACTTCCCCAGGTAAATCCGCTCCCAAAAGCTGCGAGGACTACTATATCACCCTTTTTTATTAGATTAGAATTATAAGCCTCTGTCAAAGCAATAGGAATTGAGGCAGCAGTAGTATTTCCATATTTCATAATATTATTATAGACTTGGGAATCAGAGAGATTTAATCTTTTTTGAATATACTGGCTTATTCTTAAATTAGCTTGATGTGTGATCAATAAGGAAATATCTTCTTTTTTGAGATTTGAATGATTTAATGCTTCAAATATAACCTGCTCAAATCTGACAACTGCATTCTTAAACACAAAATTTCCATTCATGTAAGGATAATATCCAGAACCATCTTCATCATCATCATTCTTTATTTTATCAACCCAAAAAGTTGTTGCTGGTTTTATGACAGCTAATTCCTCAGCAAATTTTCCCTCTGAATGTAAATGTGTTGATAATATTCCACTCTCGCCTTTAGAGGCTGAAATTACTGCAGCCCCTGCGCCATCTCCAAAAATCACAGAAACTGAACGTCCTCGTGAAGTTTTTTCAAGTCCTCCTGAGTGAATTTCACTTCCAACAACTAATATATTTTTATACATTCCCGATTTAATATATTGATCTGCAATGGAAATTGCATATATGAACCCAGAGCATTGATTTCTAACGTCTAATGCTCCAACCTCTTTAATTTCAAGGTTTCGTTGCAACAATACACCTGATCCAGGGAAATAATAATCAGGGCTTAAAGTAGAAAAAATTATAAAATCTATTTCATTCTTATCAATGTTTGCATCCTTGATTGCTTTCTCAGCAGCGTATGTCCCCATCAATGATGTTGTTAATTTATCGTCATTAACCCATCTTCTTTCCCTAATTCCAGTTCTTTCAACGATCCATTCATCTGATGTATCCATCATTTTTGTTAAATCCTCATTTGTTACAACATTCTCTGGTACATAATAACCTAAGCCTTTGATAACCGAATTAAACATTTAGAAAGTTTTTTGCAATTTAAATAAAAATGTCATTTTGTCATCATATTTTGTTTGGTATGTGATTTGAAAATATATTTGCAAAAAACAAAACAATGAGCAAGGGTAAAATTAATGTTTCAGTAGAAAATATATTTCCTCTAATAAAGAAATTCTTATATAGTGACCAAGAAATTTTTTTAAGAGAACTTATTTCCAATGCAACAGATGCAACTTTAAAACTTAAACATATGTCGAACATTGGAGAATTCAAACAAGATTTTGGAAATCCAATTATTGAAGTCAAAATTGATAAAAAGAACTCAAAAATACATATTATTGATCAAGGGGTTGGCATGACAGAGAATGAAGTAAAAAAATACATAAATGAAGTAGCATTTTCTGGAGCTGAAGAGTTTATCGAAAAATATAAAGATTCCGCAAAAGACAGTGGTATAATAGGTCATTTTGGTCTCGGTTTTTATTCTGCATTCATGGTTTCTGATTCAGTCGAAATTATTACCAAATCATTTAAAAAATCTCCCGCAGTTCACTGGTCTTGCGACGGTTCGCCTGAGTTTAATTTAGTAAAGTCTAATAAAAAAGACAGAGGAACTGAAATTATACTGAATATATCTAAAGATTCAAAGAGTTTTTTAGAGGAAAATACAATTTCAGATTTATTAAAAAAATATAACCGATTCATGCCAATACCAATAAAATTTGGCACTAAGGAAATTACTAATAAAACTGGTGAGGGAAAGGATGAAAAAGAGATAAAAGAAACTATAGATAATATTATAAATATTACAGAGCCAGCATGGACAAAAAAACCTAAAGATTTAAACGAGGAGGATTACAAAACATTCTACAAAGATCTTTATCCAATGAATTTTGAGGATCCTTTATTCAATATTCATTTAAATGTTGATTACCCATTTAATCTTACAGGTATACTGTATTTTCCAAAAATCACCAACGATATCAATTTGCAAAAAGATAAAATTCAATTATATCAAAATCAGGTTTTTGTAACAGATAATGTAGAGGGAATTGTACCTGAATTCTTAACTCTGTTGCGAGGGGTAATAGACTCACCAGATATTCCATTAAATGTATCAAGAAGCTATTTACAAGTTGACTCTGCAGTAAAAAAAATATCAAATTATATTACTAGAAAAGTTGCCGATAAATTAAATTCATTATTTAAGGAGGATCGTAAAAAATTTGAAGAAAAGTGGAATGATATTAAGGTGATTATTGAATACGGTATGCTTAGTGAAGAAAAGTTTTACGAAAAATCAAACGCCTTTGCATTATTTCCAACTACAGAAAATAAATTTTTTACTTATGATGAATTAATAAAAAAAATAAAAAAGAATCATAAAGACAAAGATGATAAAACTGTTATTCTTTACTCATCTAATATTCAGGAACAAGACTCTTACATTAAAGAAGCAAATAAAAAAGGTTATACCGTTCTTTTACTAGATTCTCCAATTGCAAGTCATTTAATCCAAAAATTGGAAACAACAAAAGAAAAAATATCGTTTGCGAGGGTAGATTCAGATGCAATTGATAATCTAATTAAAAAAGATGAAAAAAGTATCTCGAAATTAAGTGAAAAAGAGCAAGAAAAATTAAAAGAACAAATCGAAGAAGTTGTGCCAAAAGACAAATACTCTGTTCAATTGGAGGCTATGGACAGTGAATCACTCCCTTTTATGATTACTCAGCCAGAATTTATGAGAAGAATGAAAGACATGCAAAACACAGGTGGAACCTCCATGTTTGGTAATATGCCCGAAATGTATAATCTAGTTGTTAATACAAATAATCAATTAGTGAATGATATATTTAAAACCAAAACAAAGAACAAAAGAGACAGGCTTATTAAACAATCACTGGATCTTGCTAGGCTTTCACAAAATTTGTTGAAAGGACAAGATTTAACTGAATTTATTAAAAGAAGTTTTGAACTTATTAAATAAATTAACTTTAGAATATGAAGCTTAGATTCTTCTTAGCATTAATTTTTTTGATCGGATGTCACTCAGTCGAAAATAAGCTTAATTTAAATATTGAAGTTGAGGGTCTAAAAAAAGGAACGATTATATTAAAAAAATTGAATGATTCATTATTCACTGAAATAGATTCTTTTTCAGTTAAAGGTGATGATAGGATTAATTTTACATATGATTTAAAGGAGCCAGAAATGCTATTCCTTGACCTAGATTTGAATGATGGCTCTGAAATTAAAAGTTTGAACTTTTTTGCTGAAAAAGCTGAGATAAATATCAAAACATCATTAGATAATTATGGATTTAATATTGATGTAAAAGGATCAAAAAATGACTCTTTGTTTAGAGATTATGTATACATAAACAAAAAGTTTAATGATGAGAAATTAAACTTATTCGAAATGTCTTTTAGAAATTCAAAATTAAATAACAAAGACAGTTTGAAAATAATTGAAGATGAGATAATTAATATAAATACAAGGCAATTTCTACACAATGCGAATTTTGCAGTAAGAAACTCAAGTTCTGAAATTGCTCCTTACATAGCTATCACTGACTTAATTGAGTCAAAAAAAATACTTGATACAGTCTATAAATCTTTGAGCGAAACTGTGAGAAAGTCTAAATATGGTGTTGAATTAAAAGCCTTGATTGATTAGCCAGAATATTCAACAAAATTTCTAGGGGTTTCATAAAGTGTTATTGATAAATCACATTCCATCTCGATGGCGTTCCTTAATTTATTCCATATATACACTGCCAAGTTTTCTGTTGATGGAATCAAATTTTTAAAATATGGTATGTCTAAGTTTAGATTTTTATGATCTAATACATCCTCTACTTCTTTTTTTATGATTTTTTTTAAAACAGATAGATCCATAACCATACCAGTCTCAGGGTCAACTTCACCATGTAATTTAACAATTAACTCATAATTATGTCCATGATAATTATCATATGAACATTTTCCAAATACTTTTAAATTCTTTTCTTTAGACCAACTTAAATTAGCTAATCGATGGGCAGCATTAAAATGTGATTTTCTACAAACTGTTATTTTCATAATTTTCAAAGTATTTAAAATATTTAGTAATCATAATTTTTAACCAAACAGTAAACTTTTCAGGTTTGGTTTCTATTTCTTTTTTTAATTGAGAAATTGAAATCCACTTAAAGTCAACAGCCTCGTTTGGATTCAATATAGGATTTCCATTAAATCTTCCAAATAAAACATGATCAAACTCATGCTCATGCAACCCATTTTCAAATTCAGCTTCATAAATGAAGGAAAAAATTTTATTAAGTTTTGAGGTAATACCCATTTCTTCATCTAATCTTCTAGTAGCAGATTCAATAATTGATATATTTTGTAATGGGTGACTACAACATGTATTTGTCCATAAATTACCTGAGTGATATTTATTTGGTGCTCTTTTTTGTAGTAAAATTTCTAAATTATCATTAAAAAGAAATATTGAAAAGGCCCTGTGAAGTAGTTTATTTTTGTGTGCTAAAATTTTTTCTTCGACACCAATTTCGTTGTCATTTTCATCAACCAAAACAACATAATCAGACATATCAATGATATTATGCTTCCCCCTTGGGACCACCAAAGTTTAACGGAAATACATCTCTTTGTAAATTTTGAATTTCACCAAAAGATGACTCATACTTTACTAGATTTTCATCAAGTGCTTTAAGAAATCTTTTAGCATGCTGGGGAGTCAATATTATTCTTGACCTCACCTTTGCTTTTGGTGACCCAGGCATAACATTAATGAAATCTAAAACAAACTCAGTTGGAGAATGATTGACAATTACTAAATTAGAATAAGATCCTTGAGCAGTATTTTCATCTAGCTCGATATTGATATTATTCTTATCTGCGCTATTATCCTTCTTCATTGAATCTAATTCTCTTGCTTTCAAGTAATTCCTCGTACTCATCGACATATCCAACTATGATATCATCATATTCTCTGTTACCAGTACCAGCAGGTATTTTGTGGCCTACTATAACATTTTCTTTAAGACCTTCAAGGTGATCAACTCTTCCATTAACAGCTGCTTCGTTCAATACTTTAGTTGTTTCTTGGAATGAGGCAGCAGAAATAAAGGATTTAGTTTGTAGTGAAGCTCTGGTGATTCCTTGTAAAATAGGAAACCCTGTTGCGTTTACAGCATCGCGAGCAACAACTAATTCTTTATCCTCTCTTTTTAATAGAGAATTTTCATCTCTCAATTCTCGAGCAGTAATAATTTGACCAACTTTGAGATTTTCTGAATTTCCAATAGATTCAATCACCTTTTTTCCAAACAAGTTATCATTTTCAGCAATAAACTCATTTTTATGAACAATCTGATTTTCTAAAAATATCGAATCACCAGAATCTTGTATTTGAACTTTTTGCATCATTTGACGAATTAATACTTCAAAATGTTTATCATTAATCTTTACTCCTTGTAATCTATACACTTCCTGTACTTCATTAACCAAATATTGCTGAACTGCAGACGGGCCTTTGATATTAAGTATGTCATTTGGTGTAATGGAACCATCTGAAAGAGGCATACCAGCTTTTACAAAATCATTTTCTTGTACAAGTATTTGATTTGATAATTTAACTAAGTATTTCTTTATTTCGCCTGTTTTTGATTCAACAATAATTTCTCTATTACCTCGTTTAATCTTTCCAAAACTAATCACACCATCAATCTCACTAACTACAGCTGGGTTTGATGGATTTCTTGCTTCGAATAATTCTGTTACACGAGGAAGACCCCCTGTAATATCACCTGATTTAGCAGACTTTCTTGGGATCTTTACAAGAATTTTACCGTTTTCTACCTTTTCACCATCATCAACCATTAGGTGAGCTCCAACTGGTAAGTTGTAGGTTCTGATATTTTTACCTTTTTTATCATTAATAAGCAGTGTTGGTATCAATTTTTTATTTCTGCTTTCAGAAATAACTTTTTCTCTGAAACCTGTCTGCTCATCAATTTCAACTTGATAAGTTATTCCTTGTTCTATATTTTCATATTGCACAACCCCACCAAACTCAGAAATAATAACACCATTGTACGGATCCCACTTACATACCAAATCATCTTTCTTAATTTTCTTTCCGCTTTTGACGAAAATAGATGAACCATATGGAATTATATTAGAACTTAAAACAATGCCTGATTTCTCATCAAGAATTTTTATTTCACAAGTTCTTGATATCACTAAATCTACAGGTTTACCATCATTATCTTTTGATTTAACAACTTTGAGGTCTTCTATTTCAGTAACACCATCAAATTTAGCTATCAATTCATTTTCTTCAGAAATATTACCAGCAATACCACCTACATGGAATGTTCTTAATGTAAGCTGAGTTCCCGGTTCACCAATTGACTGTGCAGCAACCACACCAACAGCCTCACCAATTTGAACCATTTTTCCTGTAGCTAAATTTCTACCATAACATTTTGCACATAATCCTCTTTTAGCCTCACAAGTTAAGGGAGATCTAACATCAATCTTTTCAATGGGCAGTTTCTCAACTTTCTCAACTAGGTCTTCATTAATTTGTTCACCTGCTTTTATGATAATATCATTTGATAAGGGATCATAAACATCGTGTAATGAAACTCTTCCTAAAATTCTTTCTCCAAGTGTTTCAACAACCTCTTCATTTTTCTTTAAAGCTTCAACTGGAACACCTCTTAAAGTATTACAATCCTCAGAATTAATAATTACGTCTTGAGCTACATCAACAAGTCTTCTCGTTAAATATCCAGCATCTGCTGTTTTAAGTGCTGTATCAGCAAGACCTTTTCTAGCACCGTGAGTGGAGATAAAATATTCTAAAATTGAAAGCCCCTCTTTGAAGTTAGAAAGTATAGGATTTTCAATAATTTCTCCGCCACCCGAGCTTGCTTTTTTGGGTTTAGCCATTAATCCTCTCATTCCCGTTAACTGTCTAATTTGCTCTTTAGATCCTCTAGCTCCTGAATCAAGCATCATATATACGGAGTTAAATCCCTGTTGATCCTCACTAATCCTTTTCATTGCCAACTCAGTTAAAGACGCATTGGAACTTGTCCAAACATCGATAACTTGATTATATCTTTCGTTATTGGTTATCAATCCCATGTTATAATTTGACATAATTGAGTCAACTTCTTGATTGGCAGAATCAATCATTTTATGTTTTTCATCTGGAATGATAATATCTCCCAGGCTGAAGGATAATCCACCCTTGAACGCAAAAGTGAATCCCATTTCTTTAATTTTATCAAGAAACTCAGCAGTTTCAGGAACACTGGTCATTTTTAAAATCCTTCCAATAATGTCTCTAAGTGACTTTTTAGTTAAAACTTGATTTATATAGCCTGCATTTTCAGGAACAACTTCATTGAATAAAACTCTACCAACTGTTGTTTCAATTAATTTGGTTACTAGCTCATCATTATCATTTAAATCTTTAGTTCTAACTTTTATTGACGCATTCAAATGAGCTTTACCTTCATTGTGAGCAATTTTAACTTCCTCAAATGAATAAAAAGTTAGGCCTTCACCTTTGACAACATCTTCTTTCGTTGATTTTTTTTCCTTAGTCATATAATATAAACCAAGAACCATATCTTGCGATGGAACTGTTATCGGAGATCCATTTGCTGGATTTAAGATATTATGTGATGCCAACATCAATAATTGAGATTCCAAGATAGCTTCAGGCCCCAGCGGTAAATGAACAGCCATTTGATCACCATCAAAGTCTGCATTAAATGCAGTACAAACAAGTGGGTGAACTTGAATGGCTTTTCCTTCAATTAATATAGGTTGAAAGGCTTGTATACCGAGTCTATGTAAAGTTGGAGCCCTATTTAATAAAACTGGGTGACCTTTCAGAACATTTTCTAAAATATCCCAAACTAAAGGCTCTCTCTTATCAATAATTTTTTTTGCAGACTTAACTGTTTTGACAATACCCCTTTCGATTAATTTTTTTACAATAAACGGCTTATAAAGCTCAGCCGCCATATCTTTTGGTAAGCCACACTCATAGAGTTTAAGGGTTGGTCCACCTACAATCACCGATCGTGCTGAGTAATCTACACGTTTTCCAAGAAGATTTTGTCTGAATCTACCTTGCTTTCCTTTCAAGGAATCAGAAAGTGATTTTAGAGGTCTATTTGCTTCAGTCTTGACAGCCGAAGATTTTCGTGTGTTGTCAAATAGTGAATCAACAGATTCCTGAAGCATTCTTTTTTCGTTTCTTAAAATAACTTCAGGGGCTTTAATTTCAACAAGTCTTTTTAATCTATTATTTCTAATGATTACTCTTCTGTATAAATCATTCAGGTCAGATGTTGCAAATCTACCACCATCAAGTGGGACAAGTGGTCTGAGCTCAGGTGGAATGACAGGGATTGCTTTTAATATCATCCATTCTGGCTTATTTTCTTTGTTGATGTTTGCCTCTCTCAATGATTCAACAACTTGAAGCCTTTTAAGTGACTCCGTCTTTCTCTGTTTTGAAGTTTCATTATTGGCTTTATGCCTAAGTTCGTAAGAAAGCTCATCTAAATCAATCCTAGAAAGAAGCTCAATCAGACACTCGGCACCCATTTTGGCAATAAATTTCTCAGGGTCACTATCCTCCAAAAACTGGTTTTCAGGTGGAAGCTTCTCCAAAATATTCAGATACTCCTCTTCAGTTAAAAAATCCATTTTATTATATGGATTACCTTCTTCGTCAAGAGCAGCACCAGGCTGAACAACCACATATCTTTCATAATAAATGATCATATCTAGCTTTTTGGTTGGAAGACCCAAAAGGTATCCAATTTTATTTGGTAATGACCTGAAATACCATATGTGAGCAACAGGAACTACCAAGTTTATGTGCCCAACTCTGTCTCTTCTCACTTTCTTTTCTGTAACCTCAACTCCACACCTATCACAAACTATTCCTTTATATCTGATTCTTTTATACTTACCACAAGCGCATTCATAATCCTTCACAGGACCAAATATTCTTTCACAGAACAATCCATCTCTTTCAGGTTTATGAGTTCTGTAATTAATAGTTTCAGGCTTAAGAACTTCTCCTCTGGATGAAGCTAGGATTGTTTCAGGTGAAGCCAACCCAATTGATATTTTATTAAATTTTTTAGTTTTATTTAATTCCATAATCGTTTTTTTTATTCTTCTAATCTAATATCTAAGCCTAAACCTTTAAGTTCATGCATTAATACATTAAATGACTCAGGTAAACCAGAGTCTGGCATTCTTTCGCCCTTAACTATTGACTCATATGCTTTAGCTCTACCAATTACATCATCAGATTTAATAGTCAATATTTCTTGTAAAGTGCTTGATGCTCCATATGCTTCAAGAGCCCAAACCTCCATCTCCCCAAACCTTTGTCCACCAAACTGAGCTTTACCACCTAGTGGCTGCTGAGTTATCAATGAATATGGACCTATAGATCTGGAATGCATTTTATCTTCAACCATATGACCCAATTTAAGCATGTAAATTACACCAACTGTTGCAGGTTGATCGAACTTTTCTCCAGTTCCCCCATCATACAAATATGTATTTCCGAATTTTGGAACACCAGCTTCGTCTGTAAATGAATTAATTTCTTCTATAGTTGCGCCATCAAATATTGGAGTTGAAAATTTCTTTCCTAAATTCATTCCTGCCCAACCAAGCACTGTTTCATAAATTTGTCCAATGTTCATTCTTGATGGAACCCCCAGTGGGTTTAATACTATATCAACAGGTGTTCCATCTTCCAAAAATGGCATGTCTTCTTGTCTTACAATTCTGGCAACAATTCCCTTATTTCCATGTCTTCCCGCCATTTTATCACCAACTTTTAATTTTCTCTTTTTAGCTACATAAACTTTAGCTAATTTCATGATACCTGCTGGTAACTCATCACCGACAGAAATTGTAAACTTCTCTCTACGAAGCATACCTTGAAGGTCATTTTCTTTAATTTTATAATTGTGTAGTAAAGTGGAGGCAAGAGCATTGACTTTTTTGTCCACACTCCAAGATGAATCCATCAAGTGGGTGTAATCGTCAATTTCATTTAATAGTTTCAAGGTGTATTTTTTTCCTTTTGGAATTAATTCTTCCCCAAGATCATTAAAAATACCCTGACATGTTTTGCCACTTACTATTGAATATAGTTTTTCAATCATTTTTGATTTTAGATCTTTAAATAAAAGATCATATTTAACCTCAAGCTTTTTAAGTAAGTCTTTGTCATCTGCTCTTTTTCTCTTATCCTTTATTGTTCTAGTAAATAATTTCTTATCTATAACAATACCGTTTAGTGATGGTGGAGCTTTGAGAGATGCATCTTTAACATCTCCAGCTTTATCGCCAAATATTGCTCTGAGTAATTTTTCCTCAGGTGTTGGGTCAGATTCTCCCTTAGGCGTAATTTTACCAATTAAGATATCACCCGACTTAACTTCAGCTCCAATTCTAATCATACCATTCTCATCTAGTTCACTTGTAGCCTCTTCACTAATGTTAGGAATATCACTCGTTAACTCTTCCATTCCTAGTTTGGTATCTCTAACCTCAAGTGAATATTCATCAATATGTATGGATGTGAAATAGTCATCTCTAACAACCTTTTCTGAAATCACAATTGCATCCTCAAAATTGTATCCTTTCCAAGGCATAAACGCAACCTTTAAATTTCTACCTAGAGCTAACTCTCCAGATTTTGTAGCGTAGCCCTCACACAGTACTTGTCCGCGAGAAACTTTATCACCTTTTTTTACAATTGGTTTTAAATTTATACAAGTTCCTTGGTTTGTTTTTCTAAATTTTATTAGTGAATATGTCTTCTCATCAGAATCAAAACTCGTTAATTTTTCATCTTTAGTCATTTCATACTTTATGGTGATTTTTTGTGAATCAACATAAGTTACTTTTCCGTCCATGTCTGCATTCAGAAGTACTCTTGAATCAGATGCAACTTGTTTTTCTAAACCAGTACCAACAATTGGGGACTCTGGTCTCATTAATGGAACAGACTGTCTCATCATATTTGAGCCCATCAACGCCCTATTTGCATCATCATGCTCTAAAAATGGAATTAGGGATGCAGAAATAGAGGCAATTTGATTTGGAGCCACATCTATATAATTAACATCTTTGGGGTCAACAACTGGATAATCGGCTTCCAACCTTGCAATAACTTTTTTATCTAAAATCTTACCATTTTTGTCTCTGTTAATATTTGCTTGGGTTATGTATTTACCCTCTTCCTCTTCAGCAGATAAATATTTGACATTATTAAGGTCAATTTTACCTTTGTCAACTTCACGGTAAGGAGTTTCAATAAAACCAAGATTATTAACTTTAGCAAAAACACTCAATGATGAGATTAAACCAATATTTGGTCCTTCAGGTGTCTCAATTGGACATAATCTTCCATAGTGAGTGTAGTGAACATCCCTAACTTCAAATCCAGCTCTTTCTCTAGAAAGTCCTCCAGGGCCTAAAGCTGATAATCTTCTTTTGTGAGTAAGTTCAGCTAATGGGTTTGTTTGATCCATAAACTGCGAAAGCTGGTTAGTTCCAAAAAATGTGTTTATTACAGATGACAGAGTTTTAGCATTGATTAAATCAATTGGTGTAAAAACTTCATTATCTCTTACATTCATTCTTTCTCTAATTGTTCTTGCCATTCTAGATAATCCAACTCCAAACTGACCAGACAATTGTTCTCCTACAGTTCTTACCCTTCTGTTTGAAAGGTGATCAATATCATCAATTTCGGATTTTGAATTAATTAATTCAATTAAAAACTTTATAATAGTTATGATATCTTGTTTTGTTAAGACTAGATTTTCCATATCAATGTCTAAACCTAGTTTCTTGTTCATTCTGTATCTACCAACCTCACCAAGGTTATATCTTTGCTCGGAAAAGAAAAGCTTATCAATAATTCCTCTTGCAGTTTCTTCATCAGGTGGTTCGGCATTTCTTAATTGACGATAAACATGCTCAACAGCCTCCTTCTCGGAATTAGTTGGGTCTTTCTGAAGTGTATTGTGAATAATAGCAAACTCAGACTTATCATCAAGTTCTTTATTTATTAAAACAGATTTGGTATTAGATTCTAAAATAAGTTCAATATTGTCTTTATCAATTAGGGTATCACGATCAAGAATTACCTCATTCCTTTCAATTGAAATAACCTCACCTGTATCTTCATCTACAAAATCCTCATACCATGAATTAAGCACTCTAGCAGCAAGCTTTCTTCCAATAATTTTCTTGAGAGCAGCTTTTGATACCTTAACTTCTTCAGCCAAATCAAATATTTCTAAAATATCTTTATCTCTTTCATATCCTATCGTTCTTAGCAAAGTGGTAACCGGCAATTTTTTCTTTCGGTCAATGTAAGCATACATAACACCATTAATATCTGATGAAAACTCAATCCAAGAACCTTTAAAAGGAATAACTCTTGCAGAGTAGAGCTTTGTTCCATTTGCATGGAATGATTGTCCAAAAAATACACCTGGTGATCTGTGAAGCTGAGAAACGACTACTCTCTCGGCACCATTAATTATGAATGTACCGCTCTTAGTCATGTAAGGAATCACGCCCAAGTATACATCTTGAACAATAGTTTCAAAATCTTCGTGCTCTGGGTCCGTACAATATAACTTCAGTCTTGCTTTTAAAGGAACACTATATGTCAACCCTCTTTCTATACACTCTTGCGTTGAATATCTAGGTGGATCAACAAAATAATCTAGAAACTCTAAAACAAACTGATTTCTAGCATCAGAAATTGGAAAATTTTCCAAAAAGGTTTTATATAATCCTTCGTCGCTTCTTTCATTAGATTTAGTTTCCAATTGAAAGAAATCCTTGAAAGATTTCACTTGAATATCCAGAAAATCAGGATAGTTTGGAATGTCAGCCGATGTGGCAAAATTTACTCTATTTGATAAACTCATAAAAATATATTTAGTTAAAGAACAATTAAATTCTAAACAAAATGTTTAGAATGAGGTGTAAATTATTTTAATTCAACCTCAGCACCAGCTTCTTCTAGTGAAGCTTTGAAGCCTTCAGCCTCATCTTTAGCAACATCTTCCTTGATATTACTAGGTGCATTATCGACAAGTTCCTTTGCTTCTTTTAAGCCAAGTCCTGTGAGTTCTTTAACTAATTTAACAACAGCTAGTTTTGAACCACCTGCTGCTTTCAATACAACAGTAAATTCAGTTTTTTCATCAGCAGCATCGCCTCCAGCTGCAGCTGCAGCTCCAGCAACAGCAACAGGTGCTGATGCAGCAGGCTCGATACCATACTCTTCTTTAAGAATATCAGCTAATTCACTAACTTCTTTTACTGTTAAGTTTACTAATTTTTCTGCAAAATCTTTTAAATCTGCCATTTTATAAAATTTAAATTATGTTATTATTTACCATCATTTTTTTCAGAAAGCGTTTTTAGGACACCACTGATTTTACTTCCACTTGATTTTAAAGCGGATATTAAGTTTTTAGCCGGTGACTGGAGTAGTGTTACCACTTCACCAATCAACTCTTCCTTAGATTTAATTGCAACCAAGGAATCTAGCATTTCATCACCTAAGAATATCGATTCTTCGATGAAAGCACCTTTGAGTATTGGTTTTTCAGATTTCTTTCTAAAATTTTTAATGACCTTTGCAGGAGCATTACCAACATCAGAGTACATTAGTGCAGTATTACCCTTTAATACCGATTTAAGATCGCCGAAATCTTTTTCCACTTCATCCATTGCTTTTTCAAGCAATGTATTTTTTACAACTGACATTTTGATGTTAGACTTAAAACATGCCCTTCTTAACTTCGAAGTTGAATCGGCATTTAAACCTGAACAATCCGTCAGATATATGTTTGAACTACTATCAAGTTCGGACTTGATAGAATTAATCATATTAATTTTTTCTTCTCTGGTCATTTTATATTAAATATTTGTATCCACTTTAATACCAGGGCTCATAGTACTTGACATCGAAATACTCTGAAGATAATTCCCCTTTGATGACGATGGCTTAATCTTTATAATATGCTGAATGACTTCTCTTGCGTTTTCATATATTTTTTCAGAATCAAAAGAAACCTTTCCGATTGACACATGAACAATACCGTTTTTGTCTACCTTAAAATCAATTTTTCCAGCTTTTACTTCCTCAACAGCTTTTCCAACATTCATAGTAACAGTACCTGTCTTTGGATTGGGCATCAAACCTCTTGGGCCTAGAACCTTACCCAACGGCCCTAGTTTTCCCATGACACTAGGCATAGTGATGATTACATCAATGTCAGTCCACCCTCCTTTGATTTTATTTATATAATCATCGAGACCCACCAAATCAGCACCTGCTTTTTTAGCTTCCTCTTCTTTATCTGGGGTTACTAATGCTAAAACTTTTACATCTTTACCAGTTCCGTTCGGCAGACTAACAACTCCTCTAACATTTTGATCAGCTTTTTTTGGATCAACGCTTAAGTTTATTGCCAGGTCAACAGATGAGTCGAACTTTAACTTTGAAAAACCTTTCACTAAATCCGAGGCTTCTTTCAATGAATAAAGCTTCTCTTTATCATATTTATCTAATGAAACTTTTCTGTTCTTAGTTAATTTAGCCATAATATATATTAAAATGGTGATGGACCTTTCACATTTAATCCCATAGATCTAGCTGTTCCTGCAACCATTTTCATTGCAGATTCAACAGTAAACGCATTCAAATCTACCATTTTGTCTTCAGCAATTTTTCTTATTTGATCCCATGAGACAGAAGCAACCTTCATTCTGTTTGGTTCACCAGAACCTTTTTTCACTTTAGCTGCTTCAAGTAATTGAGCAGCAGCAGGTGGTGTTTTAATAACAAATTCAAATGATTTATCTGCAAAAACAGATATAACAACTGGAACAACCTTGCCAGGTTTATCTTGGGTTCTAGCATTAAATTGCTTGCAGAACTCCATGATATTAACACCTGCAGCACCTAGTGCTGGACCAACTGGTGGAGATGGATTAGCAGCTCCTCCTCTGATCTGCAGTTTTAAAACTTTTTGTACTTCTTTTGCCATCAGTATAAATTTAATTTTTAAGCGTGGAAGCCACCTAAAAATGATTTACTCGTAACAATTATACTTTTTCAACTTGCATGTATGATAATTCAAGAGGAGTTTTACGTCCAAATATTTTTACCATAACCTCTAACTTTCTTTTTTCTTCGTTGACCTTTTCTATATTTCCATTAAATCCATTAAATGGGCCATCAATTACTTTAATGCTTTCGCCAACAGTGAAGGGAATTGCAACATTTTCACCCTCCATTGATAATTCATCAACTTTTCCTAGCATTCTACTAACTTCATGATTCCTTAACGGTATCGGGTCTCCACCTTTGGTTTCACCAAGAAATCCTAGTATATTTGGAAATGACCTGATGGTGTGTGGAATCTCTCCAGTTAAATTTGCTTTTATCATAATATATCCTGGAAAATAAACTTTTTCCTTGCTTACCTTTTTTCCATTTCTTATTTGAATGACTTTTTGAGTAGGTACTATGATATCATCAACAAAAGAATCAATTTTAAGTCTTTTTATTTCACCTTCAATGTAAGTCTTGATCTTATTCTCTTGACCACTGATGGCTCTTATAACATACCACTTCTTATCTTTTACCTCTGTCATCACTATAAAAAATAATAATATAAATCAAAAACTTCTGATAATAATGTATCAGCAAGCCAAATAATTAAAGCAAATATTACAGAAAAAACGAAAACTACAACAGTCATTCTTTGAAGTTCCATTAAAGGAGTCCACGAAACGTGATCTCTTAACTCATCAAATGAATCTTTTATGTAATTAACAATTTCACCCATATCTTTTTTTTGCACGGGTTGAGAGACTCGAACTCCCGACACCTGGTTTTGGAGACCAGTGCTCTACCAACTGAGCTAAACCCGTTTGTGTTGAGAGTCTTATTCAATCAAACCCAATAAAAATGAAGGTTAGAAATAACCTTCATTTTTACATTAGAACTTAATCTAAAATTTCAGTAACCTGACCAGCACCTACTGTTCTACCACCTTCTCTTATCGCAAATCTTAATCCAACACTACATGCTATAGGCTGAATCAAGTCAACAGTTATAGTTAGGTTATCACCAGGCATTACCATTTCAACTCCACTTGGAAGCTCAATATTTCCAGTGACATCAGTTGTTCTTACATAAAACTGTGGTCTGTAGTTGTTATGAAATGGCGTATGTCTACCGCCTTCTTCTTTTTTCAAAATATAAACCTCAGCTTTGAACTTTTTGTGAGGCTTTACAGAACCAGGTTTACAAATTACCATTCCCCTACTGATATCAGTTTTTTCGATACCTCTCAAGAGAATACCAACATTGTCCCCAGCTTCACCTCTGTCTAATATTTTTCTAAACATTTCAACACCAGTTACAGTAGATCCTAGCTTTTCAGCACCCATACCAATGATATCAACTGCATCGCCAGTATTGGCAACACCTGTTTCAATTCTACCAGTTGCTACAGTTCCTCTACCCGTAATTGAAAAAACGTCTTCGATAGGCATTAGGAAATCCTTATCCACCTCTCTTGTTGGAAGCTCAATCCATGCATCTACTGATTCCATTAATTTAGAAACAGTTTCAACCCATTTAGCCTCACCATTAAGAGCACCAAGTGCAGATCCAAGTACGACAGGTGTATTATCACCATCATATTTGTAGAAGTTTAATAAATCTCTTACTTCCATCTCTACTAACTCTAGCAGCTCAGCGTCGTCAACTTGATCAGCTTTGTTCAAGAAAACAACAATTCTAGGAATACCAACTTGTCTACCGAGTAGGATGTGCTCCCTGGTTTGTGGCATTGGACCATCAGTAGCTGCTACTACTAAAATAGCTCCATCCATTTGAGCAGCACCAGTTACCATGTTTTTAACATAATCGGCGTGTCCAGGACAATCTACATGAGCGTAGTGTCTTGATGCAGTTTGATATTCAACGTGAGATGTATTAATTGTTATACCTCTTTCTTTTTCCTCAGGAGCGTTATCAATTTGATCAAAACTCCTAAGCTCAGAAAGACCTTGTTCAGCAAGTACTTTAGTGATAGCTGCTGTTAAGGTAGTTTTACCGTGATCAACATGTCCAATCGTACCAATATTTAGGTGGGGTTTGGATCGATCAAAAGTTTCCTTAGCCATAATTTTTGAATTTTTTGTTTTTAAATGCGTGCAAATATAAATAAATTATGCTAATAAACTTATTTTATTTGGATTTTTTTTTACTGAGTAGTTTTAGAGAAAGCTAATTAGCCTTTTTTTTGACAATAAACAATCCAGAATTTATGTCACTGATAAGTATGTTCTCACTATTGAAAAAGGGGTATACACTCCATGCTCCGTTGAATGCTTCAATTTCTTGACCTTTCTTACCTGTATGATCACCTGGGTCTCCACTCGATCTGGCTAATGTAAGACCGATGGTATTATGATCATGATCATCATTGTGGGTATCGAAAAATCCAACTTCAGTGAAACTTTTTTGTTCAATATTAATAATATCAATAACTCTTAATCCAGATGTATAACTTGCTAAGTAATAGTTGGTGTCAACTATGTATCCATTGTGATCAATGGCTTCTGTGTCGGATAAATAATTGAAGTGAAGTACAGGGCTATCTAAGTCGCTAATATCAATCACTATAGTTCTTGTTTCTACATCACTTTTTAATGACCATGGCTGAGTAGACTTATCTAATTCGTCGAGCTCATCACCCAAGAGAGCGTATGTGTGATCTTCTGTCAGCCAAGCTTGATGAGTGTACTCATCATCATAAAAAAACTCACTTATTAATTTGGGGTCACTTTTATCTGTTACATCTACAAAAACAACTTTAGTTTCATTACTTCCAACATAAATTTCTTTTCCAAAATAATCGCTATCAGGCCCTTTATAATTTATAATTTGAGCATCGTGTGTGTATCCAAAGTCAGATAATTGCAACTCAAGAACAGGAGATGTTGGATCAGCAATATTGAGCGCATGTATTCCAAACCCAGGTCTACCGTTACCTGCAACACCTGCACCAGCTGTGTAAGCATAACCAGTTTCTGTATTTATTGCAATATTATGTGCTTGGCCATATCCGGTGTATACATAGTCTGCAGTAAAATTTTGTTTTGAGTCAAGTCCTCTGAGTTGCTTTAGGTCGAAAACTTGCATTCCATGACCAGGTGCTTCACTTACAATAAAAACATGATCGTTATACACCTTAATATCTCTCCATGAGCTAGGTTCTGTTGCTGTGGGAATTTTACCAAGATATAATGGTGCAGTAGGTATACTAATATCAACAATAGCTGTTCCGTTGTCAAGTCCCATCAAAGCATATTCTTTTCCTGTAGTGGTATCAGTCCATCCCCAGGAATCATTACCTGATTCTGCATTCATTTCATCCAAAGAAACATAACCCATGAGATCATATCCATCACACTCAAACTCAAATTCCTTACCATTTAATGAAAACTTAGCATGACCATCAATACACTCAGCTAAGGGACTCGTACTAGCTGCTGGTTCATATTTTTCATACTTGCAAGAAAATATTAATAGCAAAACTAGAATTAATCGATATCTCATATAGATAAAACTACAAAAACCAAGCCAACGAAATCCATTAGCCTAGGATGATTGGTCTAATTTAAAAACTTTTATATGTGAATTGTATTTATGCTAAAGTAACGTTAGTTGCGGCTTTCCCTTTTCTTCCTTCACCCTCCTCGTAGTTAACCTTATCACCATCTTTGATAGTTACTCCATCTAAAGCAGTTGCATGAACAAATATATCCTCACCGCTTTCGTCGTTAGTGATAAAACCAAAACCTTTAGATACATTAAAAAATTTTACTGTTCCTGTCATTTTGAATTAATTTTCAGCAAATCTATACTTTAATTTGAATTATTTCTAATTTTTTTTCAAAAAAGAAAAATGAGCCAATGCCGAGATTTGAACTCGGGACCTCTTCCTTACCAAGGAAACGCTCTACCCCTGAGCTACATCGGCTTGATTGTTGAGCGGGAGACCGGGTTCGAACCGGCGACATTCAGCTTGGAAGGCTGACGCTCTACCAACTGAGCTACTCCCGCAATTGGTTTAGTGGGGAGAGCAGGATTCGAACCTACGAAGGCGTAGCCAACAGATTTACAGTCTGTCCTCGTTGACCGCTTGAGTATCTCCCCAAAATCTGAGCCGATGGAGGGACTCGAACCCACGACCTGCTGATTACAAATCAGCTGCTCTAGCCAGCTGAGCTACATCGGCGATTTCAGCGTTCGCAAATGTATTTAATTATTTTTTTTAAATCAATAATATTGGATTTTTATTTTAATCAATTTCTCTTGGGTGACTTTTATTGTAGTCACTTACAATTTTGGGCAATTTGATTTTTGTATAAATCTGTGTTGATGAAAGTGAAGAGTGCCCAAGTATCTCTTTTATGGTATTGATATCTGCACCATTATTCAACATATGGGTTGCAAAAGTATGCCGTAAAACATGTGGACTTACTTTGACCTTTGAAGATATTAGCCTAAAATACTTATTTATAATCCTATATATTGTTGACGTACTTAGTTTGGTTGATTTTTTTGATTCAAAAAGGTATGTTTTTGGTTTATTATTTTTAATATAATTTAAAAGATTTGATGATAATTTAGGCAGCATAGGTATCATTCTTTCCTTATTTCTTTTTCCATGAATTTTGATCATTTTTTCACTAAAAAGTATATTATCAATCTTTATATTGATTAACTCCTCTCGTCTAATCCCTGTTGAATAAAAAATTTCAATGATTAATTTATCACGATCACTAATATCAAAGGAGTCGAAACTATCAAATACTTTATTTATTTCATCTTCTGAGAATGGAATAACAATTTTTGATGAACTTTTTAAATTTTTGTGTGCTTTGAGTGGAGATGAATTAAGCATGCCAATATTCACCAAGAAATTAAAATATGATTTTAAAGACGCAATTTTTCTGTTTATAGATATTTTTGAATATTTTTTTTCAGATAGTTTGACAATCCATTGTCTGATAAAGGAATAATTAATTTCATGTGAAAGTTTTGTTTCATTTTGAACGAGAAAAATTTCAAAATCACGTATGTCTTTGAGATATGCTTTAGTGGTATTAACTGAAAACTTTTTTTCAAAAGTCAAATAATCCTCGAACTTATTAAACAACATTTGGGGTGTTTGTTTAATACAAAAATAGTGTAAAAATGTTAGGGTTACTGATTGGCTTCTTTATCTCTTAGTTTTTGAATGTAAGAAGCTTTAATAATTTTATTTCTATGCTTAACAGAGGGTTTGGTGAAAGATTGCCTTTCTCTTATAGATTTTAACTTTCCAGTTTTATCAAACTTTCTTTTAAACCTTTTGATGGCTTTATCGATGCTTTCTCCCTCCTTTACTGGTATAATTAACATATTGTTTATTTAGCGGAGCAAATATAATATTTAAATGGAAAAAAGAATTTATTTTGATAAAATTTTTCTGGAAATTACAAGTTTTTGAATTTCGCTAGTGCCCTCACCTATTGTACAAAGCTTCGAGTCCCTGAGAAACTTTTCTACTGGAAAATCTTTTATGTACCCATAACCACCTAATATTTGTACAGCCTCATTAGCGACTTTTACACACACCTCAGAGGCATATAATTTACACATTGCACTCATTTGTGTAACAGATTTCGAATTATTTATCAGGTGTGAAGCTTTGTGGATCAATAATTCTGATGCTTCAATTTCAGTTGCTATTTCTGCTAATTTGAATGATATAGCTTGAAATGAGCTTATTGGTTTTCCAAATTGTATTCTTTCATTTGAATATTTTAAAGCCGCTTCATATGCTCCTTTTGCTATACCCAGTGAAAGAGCTGCAATAGAAATCCTACCACCATCTAATATCTTCATTGACTGTTTAAAACCATCTCCGACCTCACCAATTCTATTAGAATCATCAACAATACAATCTTCGAAAATCATTTCTGCAGTTTCCGACGCTCGCATTCCAAGTTTATTTTCTTTTTTACCCGCAGACAGTCCTCTTGTTCCTTTTTCTATCATAAATGCTGTAGCATTATTTTTTTCACCAACTGGACCTGTCCTAAATATAACAACAGCTAAATCACCCGACTTACCATGAGTTATAAAATTTTTAGTTCCGTTGAGCACCCACTTATTACCTTTTTTACATGCAGTTGAGGCCATTTTACTAGCATCAGACCCTGTATTAGGCTCGGTTAGACCCCATGCCCCCACTAATTGGCCCGAGGCTAATCCCGGAAGCCACTTTTTTATTTGGGTTTTGTTGCCAAATTTTAAAAGATGATTAGTACACAAAGAATTATGTGCAGCTAAGGACAAACCAATAGATGGGTCAATTTTTGATATTTCCTCAATTACAGCAACGTACTCGTGGTAACCAAGGCCAGAGCCACCGTATTTTTCAGGAACTATCATTCCCATAAAACCAAATTCCCCAGCTTTATTTAAAACCTCTTTGGGGAAATGTTGATTTTCATCCCAGTCTAAGACATAAGGCTTAATATATTGCAGAGCAAAGTCTCGAGCACTTTCTCTAATTATTTTCAATGAATCTTTACTTTCAAAGATGTTTTCTATTTCACTTCTAACCTTCATATTTAATTTATTTTATGGCATTTAAATATTTTGTTAATTCTTTTTTCACAATTGGGAATAAGAAATATAGTCCAACCATGTTGGGGAATACCATTGCAAAAATCATTGCATCTGAAAATGCCCATATTGAATTCATACTAGCAGCTGAGCCAATAACAACAAATATCAAGAACAATAATTTATATGTTAAATCTGAGACTTCACCTCGACCAAATAAATATTTCCATGATTGAAGTCCATAATATGACCAAGAAATCATCGTTGACACAGCAAATAAAACTACTGCAACTGTAAGAAAAACATCAGAATATGGAATGTATTCAGCAAATGCTTTTGAGGTTATTCCTGCACCCTCATACAATACACCATCAATAAGAACTCCTCCCTCACCACCATACATAAATGCTCCTGTTGAATTAAATGTAATAATTACTAGTGCTGTCATCGTACAAATGACAACAGTATCGATAAATGGCTCTAATAATGCAACTAGACCCTCTGATGCAGCATACTTAGTTTTTACTGCAGAGTGAGCAATAGACGCAGATCCAGCTCCAGCTTCGTTAGAAAAAGCGGCTCTTTGAAAACCTATCATCAATACTCCTAAAACTGACCCAACACCCATAGCTGTTGGATTAAATGCTTCTTTGAAAATCAAAGCAATTGCATCATCAAGAAAACTAAAATTGACTGAAAGAATATAAATACAAGCTATGATATATAAAAGAGCCATAAATGGTACAACCTTCTCAGTAACAGAGGCAATTCTTTTAATTCCACCTATAATAATTATACCAACAACAATTGCTAGAATGATACCTATCATTGCACCAGCAAAAGTAGATTCATAACCTAATAAGTCTTTTATTACAATAGCAGCCTGATTTGACTGAGCAGCATTTCCACCACCAAA
>Ga0209433_10000098_pt1 | contig 25333 bp, 21 predicted proteins | sample METZYME_5_50m_FD_187552 | JGI IMG/M metagenome (GOLD analysis project Ga0209433, IMG submission 187552) | Marine microbial communities from oxygen minimum zone in mesopelagic equatorial Pacific - METZYME_5_50m (SPAdes) (version 2) | ecosystem: Environmental > Aquatic > Marine > Oceanic | place...
CGTATCAAGGTAACCAACTGTATTATCAACACCGTTACCACTAGTAATAGTATTGTTCACAGTTGTAAAAATATGAATACCCGATGGATTGTTAATACCATTTTTATAAGTTATTTTTACTTTTCTTAATTCTACAGCGTCAGTATCATCAGTATAAATTTGCACTTGGATATTATCCCATAAATAATCTAAACTGAATGTTTTTATTTTTGTTTCATTTTTATCAATTCCAGTAAATAATTCTTGACCAATTAGAATATTGTTGCCTTCTGTTGTTAAGAAAGATACCTTAATTGTTCTAATTGTATTAGCATTGTCGTTATAGCCTGCGGTTGTTTCAATAGTTATAAGATCATCAGATGACCAAAACGGTGCTAGAATCTCTGGTTCTGGTTCTGGTTCTGGTTCTGGTTCTGGTTCTGGTTCTGGTTCTGGCTCTGGTTCTGGTTCTGGTTCTGGCTCTGGCTCTGGTTCTGGTTCTGGTTCTGGTTCTGGTTCTGGTTCTGGTTCTGGCTGTGGCTCTGGCTCTGGTTCTGGTTCTGGTTCTGGTTCTGGTTCTGGCTGTGGCTCTGGCTCTGGTTCTGGCTCTGGTTCTGGTTCTGGTTCTGGTTCTGGTTCTGGCTCTGGTTCTGGTTCTGGTTCTGGTTCTGGCTCTGGTTCTGGTTCTGGCTGTGGTTCTGGTTCAGGTTCTGGTTCAGGTTCTGGTTCTGGTTCTGGTTCCGGTTCAGGTTCCGGTTCTGGCTGTGGTTCTGGTTCAGGTTCTGGTTCAGGTTGTGGTTCGGGTTCTGGTTCAGGTTCTGGTTCAGGTTCCGGTTCTGGCTGTGGTTCTGGTTCAGGTTCTGGTTCAGGTTGTGGTTCGGGTTCTGGTTCAGGTTCTGGTTCAGGTTCTGGTTCAGGTTCTGGTTCTGGTTCTGGCTGTGGCTCTGGTTCTGGCTCTGGTTCTGGCTGTGGCTCTGGTTCTGGTTGTGGTTCTGGCTGTGGCTCTGGTTGTGGTTCTGGTTGAGGTTCTGGTTCGGGTTGTGGTTCGGGTTGAGGCTCAGGTTCTGGCTGAGGTTCTGGTTCAGGTTCAGGTTCTGGATATAATGCTTCTGGCTCTGGTTCAGGTTCTGGATATAATGCTTCTGGCTCTGGTTCTGGTTCTGGCTCAAAATAGCCATTTATTAATTTGTAATTTAATTTATTAACAAACTCGCAATTTTGGTTTACAAACTTTATTCCAGACGAATCAATTTCAATATCATTAGACATACCTTGTTCAAATAAAGTGGTCCATGTATTATTAGATAATGAATTCGCAACCGATGTATATAATAATATTTTGTTTTCATGTACAGCAATATCAAAATCGTTTGGTATATTTGTAATAAGTGATTTATCTATATTATCACGAAATACTAGTTTAAATCCACATAATTTTATAGAATCATCCATAAATTTATATTGTGTTGTAGAATCGATTTGTCTCAAAAATATAATAGTTTCTTCCTCAATTAATTCAACATTCTCATTATCTAAAACATATTTTGCTAACAATTCTAAATCATTATATGTAATTCCAAACACTCCGTCCAAACGAGCGTTTTTAATGTCTCTAAATTTTTCTGGAGCTAAATGTTGACCTTGGTTATCTAAATGAAGATATGAGGCAAAAAATACTAGATCACGAAGATCTACTTCTTGATTATTATCTACGTCACCTAATATATCATTTACCATTAATAAACAAATACAAATAAAATAATAATATTTCAAGTTAACAATTGAAACATTTAATATAATTAATGTGGAGTTGCTATTTGCTGACATCACCATGTATGCACACATACATTGGTTCAACAACAAATGTGTATCGTCGTGTAAGACAACATAATGGTGAATTAAGTTGTGGTGCAAAAAGAACTAGATCAAATAGACCTTGGCATTTATTAGCATACATAAATGTTGGGGAAAAAATATATGCACTACAATTAGAATGGCAGCTTAAAAAAGCGAGAGGCTTAAAAAAAAGATTAGAAAAATTTGTAAGTTTATCACAAGAAAATAATCTTGAATTGATTGTTATAAATCTTTGAAACACAATTTGATCTATAATTATATTTTTTTAAGTAATGATATCTAAAAACATAAGATATATAATATTTTTATCAATATTTTCATTAATACTATATATATCAATAGTTAATGTAGAGTCTATGATAAATAATGAAAAAAAATTTGAATTAGAATGGGATGTTATTTATGAACATAATAGCCCATGGCAAAAAATTGAATTTCTTGAAAGAAAAGAGGATAATACTTTTGCACTTTTCTTGAATGATGAAATACAAGTTCACAGCGAAGAATATGCACTTTCTCATTATTTGCAATGTTCATTAGTAATTGAAAAATACAAACCAAAAAATATTTTAATACTTGGTGGTGGTGATTTAATAGCCGCTTCATATTGCCTAAATTATGACTTTGTTGATAATGTAACACTTGTTGAAATTGATTCACAAGTCGTCAAATTCGCGAAAGAAAATCCGATTTTTAGAAAAATTACAAAAAATGTTAGTAAAGATAAACGACTTACAATTAATATTGGTGATGCTATAGATTTTATAGAAAAAACACAGAATAACTATGATTTAATTATCGAAGATGTAGAAATTGATTTTACAACTCAAAAATCAAATATAAATATGGGCACTTTTCTAAAAAATTGTATTCAAAAATCAAAAGTTTATTGTGGTAGTGTTCCAGAACATCGTATAATAGAAAAATCTAGTATAATTAATCAAGCTAAAAAGAAAGAGCATTCATACAAAATAGTTCCAAAAAATGCAATAAATAAAATATTCAAAGAAATTTCTTTTTCTAGTAAGGATTTTGAAATTATTAAACCTATGATTAATAACAAAATTATTAAAATATGTTCATATGATTATGGAAAAATATACGGAATAGAAGCTTATATATTAATTTCTGAAAATTAATTCTAAATCAATATTTCTAGCACCATATTCTTTCATAAATGCAATATTTTTTTCTTTATTCAAAGTTTTGCAAGAAAATATATCTGCATAAATTGTATTTGTTTCTGGATAAGTATGAATAGAAACATGTGATTCACAAAGTATTGCCATACCAGAAATTCCACCTGGCTTTTTTTCATCAATAATATTTTTTTCAAACTTATGCATAATTGGTTCTTTAATAATAGTCATATTGTTACATTTAATCCAGTTTATAAGAAAAGAATTTCCGAAAATAATATTTGTTAATAACGGATTTGATACATCCAATATTGCTTTGCATAAAATATGAGAATGCATTTTATTAAATAATTTTCAAAAATCTTTTATATCAAAAAAAAATATTTTAAATTTATAATGTCTAGTCAAGAAATTAGTGAAAAAGCAAATGGAATTAAAGCAACCATTGATTCTATTATGAATCAATATAAAGAAAATTACAAAATGTTTTCTCTAAGTTTACCAACCGCTTTTGTATTAATTCCATTATATTTATTTTTATTATCTCCAGATTCACAACGTGGTATATTCTTATTTGGTGCAATAATGAGTTCTATTATTGCACTTATATTTACTCCTGTTACAAATCCGGATAATTTCCTAAATAATTATCCATCTTTTCCTGGAATTGTTTTAGGATATGTTGTTGGATATTTAATGATGGAAAATATACATTTATCTCAACTCGGTTCAATGTTGTCAACAATTGTTATGGGAAGCATATTTGCTATATTACTATGTGTAAGTATATTTGACGAAAATGATGTGTATTTTCAAATATTAAACGTTGGTATCGGTTGGTTGATTGGCATGGCTATAGGAATGATATTCTCTTATGCATCCATTAAAGACAAAGAACAAAAAGATAAATATAAATTATTAGAATCAAAAGAAAAAGAATCAAAATACTAAAATTACAAATAATTAACAAATTTTAATTCATTTTCTACAAAAACATGTGGTATCATTTCAAAAATATTTTTTACTGTTAATACAGTAAAATCTTTCTTTTTATCAGATATTTCTATTATCTTCTTTTCACTAATTATTTCATCTAAATCCTTCTTATTGTCATAAGGTATTAAAACCTTTTTTACACCTGCACTCAATGCACCATTCAATTTAGATTGTAAACCACCAATCATTGTCACATTACCATTCAAATCAATTTCTCCTGTCATTGCAATATCATTTCTTATAGGAACTTTTGATAATTGAGATAATATTGCCAATGTTATCGCAGCTCCAGCAGAAGGACCATCTTTTGGAGTGCTACATTCAGGTGTATGAACATGTAGTGCAAATGATTCATGTTTTTCTTTATTATTTTCTTTGTCAGAACAATTCTTAAATTTATCTTTAACTTCCATTGGTAACAAATTCCATGCTATTGTTCTAGCACATTTAATACTTTCCTTCATAACATCACCTTGACTTCCAGTAAGTATTAAATCTAAAAATGTATTACTATGAGTTCTAAATACTTCAATAGTTGTTAATCCTCCAACACCACTAGTAGTTGCAAATAAACCATTTATTAATCCAACTCTAGGTTCACAATGTATTAACTTTCTATGAACTTTATCCTTTTTTAGAAGAACTTCATCAATATATTTTTCACTAATTTCATAAGGAAATCTGTTGTTTGTTTTTTTTGATATCAATTTTAAATTAAATTCTCTAATAATTTCATATAATAGTTCTTTTACTTTACGAACACCAGCTTCATATGTATATGTTTCTATTAAATATTTACAAGTTTTTGGTTTAATAATAATATCTTTGTTTGTAAAACCAACATTTTCTAATATAGTTGGCAATAAATAATCATTAATTATTACTATTTTATCCGGAGTTGTTAAAGGTTTCGTTTTAATAATATGCATTCGATCTCTTAATATAGGATCAATTAAACTTCTATCATTAAATGACATTATTATTATACTTTTTGATAAATCAAGTGGTATACCAGAAAAATATCTATCTTCAAAATGATCATTTTGTGTAGAATCAGTTAAATGCGTCAATATACCAGTTATTTCACGACCGTGCTCAGTTCTACTTATCTTATCTACTTCATCTATGTATATAATCGGATTTAAACACTTTGACGAAATAACAATGTCTAATATTTTACCCCAAGTAGATCCCACATAAGTAAAATTATGACCAACCAAAGTTGAACCATTTGAACTTCCTCCAAGAGCTATCATCCCAAATGGTCGCGCACTTCCATCTGTATCTATCAAACATTTTGAAATACCCATTTTAGCAAGAGTTGTTTTACCATTTCCAGGTGGACCTTCAATACCAATTATTGTACCATCTGTTGAACCATTCACCCATTGTCCAACTAATCGCTGTATTTCATTTTTTGCTTCATGGTGTCCATAACATACTGAATCTAATGTTGTTTTAATATTTTCAATATATTTTCTTTTTTCATTGTTATAATTATCCCATTCTTTACACAATGTGGATAATTCTTTATAAAGGGTCTTTTCAGTAAAAAATTCTGTTAATCTATTTCTCTTATCACTAAAATCATCATTCAAATCATTAAATAAATTTAAAGATACTGTTTTATGAGTTCTTCTTTTTTGAAGAGTTCCATTTATTATAGAAATTCGTTCATCATACATCGATGATGAACTATTGTCGGAATTATCATCTGATAAAGATGATCTTGAACTTATATTATTTGCAAGAGTCATTAAATTAGATAATATTGGCGACGAGGATTTTTTTTCATCATCAATTACATTATTTTCTATTTCTAATACTGAAACACTCAATCCATTAATATCAATTTTACTTAAATGTTTCTTCAGTTTATTTATTAGAATATCAATTTTGTATGATGTTTCATATGGAGTTTTTTTTAGATTTTTATAAGATTCAACCAAATCCATTTTCAACATTAATCCATCTATTTTAATTTTAAACATAGAAAGATTATCAATTATTGAATGAGATTTGTATTTACTAAATGGAATTTTCAAAAAACCATCTAACCATTGTTGCGCTTTACTACCACCTTCAGGGGAATTTGCACTTTTTATTTTGTCATATGCTTTCTCTTTTGCTTCTTCACTCGCAGAACTAATTAATACTCTTTTTTCATAAGGGATTTTATCCATAGAATTAATAGTTTTCATTTTAGAAGTCATTGCTTTGTAAGAATATTCAAATTCTTTTTGTATTGACCAATGCATATTACAATATAATTCATGTGCCATATGTGCGGATTGATCTTCATTTAAAATAAAGTCAAATAAAATTGTTGCTATATATTTCGTATTAATATCATACAATAATAGTAAAGTTAACATATATGTCTTCAGTTCTATATTTCCACTCATAAAATGTGATATTAATATATTCAAAGGCATATTTTTGTATTCTTTTGCATTATTATAAGCTAAAGATACTACACTTGTATTATCATTACTATCTTTACCAAGTATATCATCCGTTCGCATTTGTTCTAAAAATTTATCTCTAAATTCCTTAGGAATATGTTTATTGTTCATCATAGAACATAATTCATTGTATTTATCATTATAAAATTTATACAACCTTGCACAATGGATAGAATCACCTTTAAAATGACCATATAATATATATTGTTCTTCTTCTAATATATTATCAAATATTATTTGAGTTTCATTATCTATTACTCTAAATCTTATATGTTCATCAGGAGATTCTATCACATTATCAATATTTTCATCACATGATTTAGAAAAACGTCTTGGTATAAAATTCTTTTCTACAAAGTCTATTTTTTCTGCTAATATAGATTCTTGATATATTGGTATACATTTTTGCCATTCACCACTAGTTATCCAGTTAAATAATATTCTTACATCAGAACAACATATCACTTCTAATAATTCATCAATTTTCTTTTCACATTTTGTTATACTAATATGCCTTTTCATCATACGCATTTTTGTATCCACTGAAGCATTTCTTATTGATTTCTGAATATGGAAAAGTTTGTTTGTATATGCATGGTAAGACGTTGGCGATATTTTCTTAATGGCAAATTGACTGTTAATATTATCAAGTACCGAGATTACTACTTCATTACATTTACTAATTCTTAAAAACAACTGCTTATTTGATTCTTTTATATCTATAAATCGTCTCTGAAATAGACATATCCCATGCTGGTAGTCCATAATTAGTCTATTAATTAACCATTTTCTAAAATTTAAATTATAGATGTTTCTTTTGCTACAGGTGTTATTGTTTCTTATCTGAAAAAATGTATAAAAGAATACCTAATATTATTTATATAATATAAATGACTTCCATTGTATCATCAAATGTTAAAAGATATACTTTGTTCCCAATTGAACACGTTGATGTTTGGACTATGTATAAAAAAGCCGTTGCCGCTTTTTGGACAGTTGAAGAAATTGATCTATCCAAAGACGTTCAAGACTGGGAAAAACTTAACGACAACGAAAAACATTTTATTTCAATGGTATTGGCTTTTTTTGCAGGAAGTGACGGAATCGTACTAGAAAATTTGGCGGAAAGATTTATGCAAGATATTGATATACCAGAAGTTCGTTCTTTTTATGCATTTCAAACAGCTTCTGAAACCATACATTCTGAAACATATTCCCTTCTTATTGACACTTTAATTAAAGATTCCACCAATAAAATTCAGTTGTTTGATGCTATTAACAATTTTGAATGTATTAAAAAAAAAGCAGATTGGGCGATCAAGTGGATTAATGATATGGACTCCAATTTCTCAAAACGTTTGATTGCATTTGCAGCCGTCGAAGGAATCTTTTTCTCAGGAGCATTTTGTTCAATTTTTTGGCTTAAAAAAAGAGGATTAATGCCCGGATTATCTTTGAGTAATGAATTTATTAGTAGAGATGAAGGAATGCATACAGAATTTGCAGTATTAATTTATCATAAATTTGCAGAAAAATTACCAGAAAATGTAATACAAGAAATTATTGTAGAAGCCGTTAATATTGAAAAAGAATTTATTACACAAGCTTTACCATGCAATCTAATTGGTATTAATGCTAAATCAATGTCAACCTATATTGAATTTGTTGCAGATAGGTTGTTAGTACAAATGGGGTGTTCAAAAGTATATAAATCTATGAACCCATTTGCATTTATGGAAATGATTAGTATGGAAGGTAAGACTAACTTCTTTGAAAAACGAGTTTCTGAATATTCTAAAGCTAATATGCATACTAAAGAACAAGTTAGCGCAATTAGAGAATTTTCAATAGATGCTAACTTTTAAAAATATAATTTTCATAAAAAAATGAATAAAATCAACAATTAATATTTAAAAATGACCCTACAAATTAGCGATATTATCGGACTTATTGGTACATTCTTTCTAATTATTAGATTATTACCACTCATTCGTGATCAAATTATTGAACCTTCTAAAATTAATTTAACTTTTATTTTATTAGAATTTATTGCTTGTATATTTCTTGGAACTTCCGCATTTTTAATAAATTCTATACCTTTCATTGTTGCTAATATTTTATCATTTATCAATCTTTCTATTATTATATATATACAAATCAAACTAAGAATATCTAATGAAAATAAAGAAAACAATGAAAACAATGAAAACAATGAAATTATTGTAATACATGTTTAAATATTTACTTCTGCAATTACTGTAATCTTTTTATCATTTTGTTCGAATTTCTTACCAACAACCAAAACGGAAAGTATTGAACCAATTTCAGAATTTCTTACAAGTTCCCTCTTCTCAGGAGAATCACATAAATCTTCCGGAACAAGTATTACAAGCGGAGACTTATCACTATTTAATCTACCTAATAAACCAATTTTATTTTTAGTTATTACTTTACATTTCAAAATTATTCCAGGATTTGGATTGCATAACTTGTATTCATATTTCACTTTCATACAATAATACAATTGCAAAGATTCGTGTGGAAAAGTTATATTACTCCTTTCTAACATTTTAACACTACCGGGAATAACATATCCAGCACCAATACATTTACCCTCTAAATCATTTTTCAATTTTTCTAAAGCCATTCTATTTATAGAAGTTTTGATTTCTTCATCATTATCTGCTCCATTTTCTAATTCTTCAGAACTAAATCCAATTTGAGTTATATCTTGATTTATTGTACATATTGATTCAAGACTATTATCAACTAACGAAGACATATTACTATATCAATTAGATTTAATAATATAATATCATTTTTATACCATTTAATATTTCAATTTTTATGCGAAGGAATATGCATATATAGCGCAAGATTTTTTGAAGATTATTTATTCAATTGATTTTTAAATTATAGTCAAATTAATTTTTATGTTACAATCAATTCATATACAATTATAAAATGGGTAAAATATTTTATGTATGTTCATACGGAGGATCTGGTTCTAGAATGTTAGAGACAGCACTTAAACAATATGGTAAAACAGAACATATACATAGTCCAAAACCCCCAGATAAATTAGAGTATGTAGGAAAGAATGGAGGAGGCGCCGCTTATTATGAATGGTTTAATGGAAAAGTTATACCAGAAAATGAATTAGACGATTATTGTGTTTTATATATTTATAGAAATCCTACTTTTAGTATTAAAAGTAGATTCCATATGCATTTACATTTAAAACATATTCAATGCGATAGTAAAATTAAACTAAATGATGTTTTAGATTCAGGTAAAGATTTATATGGTATAAAAGATTTTTATAATAACTATATGAAAAAAAATGAAAATAGAAATTACAAAATAATTTGTATAAAATACGAAGATATTTTTGATAAACAAGATGAACTTAGTAATTTACTTGGAATTGGAAAATTAAATTTGGTAAATAAAAGTAAACGTAAACAGATTAGTGAGAAAAAATTAGATACTATTTATGCTGATTTAATAGAGGAAATGAACAAAAATGATTCTATTATTGTAAATTAAATAGTCATATAATTGATTTTTAAAATTGAATTAAATTAATTTTTATTTTGCACTCAATTCATATATATTATAAAATGGGTAAAATATTTTATGTATGTTCATACGGAGGATCCGGTTCCATAATGTTACAGAACGCACTTAAAAAATATGGTGAAACACATCATATACATAGTCGAAATCCTCCAGATAAATTAGAGTATGTAGGAAAAAAAGGAGGAGGTCGCACAAAAGGTATGTGGTTTAATGGAAAAGTTATACCAGAAAATGAATTAGACGATTATTATGTTTTATATATTTATAGAAATCCTAGTTTTAGTATTAAAAGTATTCATAGTAGATTCCATATGCATTTACATTTAGAACATGTTCAATGTAAAAATAGAAATGTTAAACTAAATGAAGTTTTGGAATCTGGTAAAGATTTATATGGTGTAAAAGAATTTTATAATAACTATATGAAAAAAAATAAAAATAGAAATTACAAAATAATTTGTGTAAAATACGAAGATATTTTTGATAAACAAGATGAACTTAGTAATTTACTTGGAATTGGAAAATTAAATTTGGTAAATAAAAGTAAAAATAAAAAGATTAGTGATACAAAATATGCTCAATTAAATACTATTTATGATGATTTAATAGAGGAAATGAACAAAAATGATTCTATTATTGTAAATTAAATAGTAAGTTATACATAATATTGAATTATGTTTATCATATTAATTTTATTAGACAATCATATTATCCAATAAAAATGAAGTCTTGGTAAATAAATAACTAGTGTCTCAATAGTTATAATATGAGTTACATTTTTGAATATTTAAAAGAATTGCTTCTAAACTATGGTTGTGAACTGTGTTACAAAATCACACCAAAAACAAATCATGCATATACAACAACTCCGTTCTTAAGAAGTGTTAATTATTTCCATATAATATTAGATATTAGAGGAGAATTAAATGATACTATATTCAATGCAAATGAAAATGTATTTAAACTTGAATTTGGAGAAAACATTATCACAGATATGATTTTAGATGCATTTCCTACTCTGAATTGTTATAATTTAGAAAAACAAATTGATAACACATGGATTTTGAAATTTAATAACAGTTCCAAAAAATGGATGTATATCAATAAAACTAATAATTACATTTATGATAAATTACCACAACATTCTTCTGGTTTAGAAGGTATTATGAATAATTTAGTAATTACTTAACTACCTTTTCAATATACTAAAAAACAATATAAGCAAATATTGATAGTTAATATCAATGACCTAAAAAAGTGTCATTCACCATCTCCGTTAGCTCAGTCGGTAGAGCATCAGACTGTTAATCTGGAACACGTTAAAACGTGATAGATCTTTGTCATTGGTTCGATCCCAATACGGAGAGAGGTTTAGCCCATCTTACCTTTTTGGTAAGTGGGCTTTTTTTTTGGTCGACAATGTGTCCGAGTGGTTAAGGAGACTGACTTGAAATCAGTTGGGTTTATCCCGCGCAAGTTCGAATCTTGTCATTGTCGTTTGCCTATTTTGCTTAAAAACAATGTAGGCTTTTTTGCGTTATCAATCAAATAATCATTTTATAGCTTATATTATAGGTTTTTGATATACAATATAACCTATAATATAGGTACATACTAAACTAATAAATTGATTATCTTCATCTTTTAATTTTAACAAAATATATAATAAGGGTGTTGCGAGTAAGTACATGAAACTATCACCAATTACTGCTCCCACTCCTACATTATTCGCATATTCAATCAATTCATCCATAATTGGATTTTTTCCTAATTTAGTGTTTTTGATTACTGTAAAATAAAATGTGAAGTCATGGATGATTTGTACACAAAGCATTAGAATCAAAAATTTTAGCAAACTATTTTTTTCATTTAATATTCCCCTTTTTTGTGCATATAAATATATGTATTTACTAATATAAAATCCAATAATAACCGATAAAACATCTAATATTATTGCAGACCATCCAAAATTTGTATACCAATTATTGATAGATTTTCCAGTAAATGGACTTCTTGTAAATCTAAATAAAAACAACATAAACAATTCGATACTTAATGCCGCAGTTAAGAAATGTATAAACTTCAAGTTTTTCACTTCCATTAAAATAATAAATATTTTATGTTAACATAATAATGGCAAATAAATTTTCAATAAAATCTTCAAAATCTAGCTCAAAAAATCCTTTTTTTGTTTTATTTTTTTTAATTTCTTTTAGTATATACACTTTTTATTGTGTTTATTATCAAGGTTCATTTGTCAGGAATGTAGGATGGAGGTCTAAAGCAGAATACCCATTCTCTTATTATATAACGCTGACATGTGGCATTATTTTTCCAGTTGGAATAATAATAAATAATATTTGGTATACAAAAAAAAATAAGACAAATATTGTAAAGAAAAATATTTCTATGTAGCTATATGGCTTTCGCATTCACAAGACTCTTTTACATAATTTTCTCTAATATTTTTATTAAAATAAAATCTCACTGACAACACTAAAACAATCAATAATATTATTGCTAAAATATATCCAAATATTATGTTTACTATTTTTGAACAGTCTACCATTTATATTAACATTTTATTAAAAAAATTCACATATTAGTAGTGAATTACAATATTCATTCAGCTACCACTCCACCCCATAATGCTTCATATACCATGCTCTACAGAATCATATAGCTACTATTCCACCCCATAATGCTTCATATACATGCTCTACAGAATCATATTTACTTTTTGCATTAATATATTTTTCGTCACATGATTTTGTATTAATGAAATTTCCATTGCAAACAATACATTTATTCTTTAAATTAAGAAAGTTAAGTAAATATTTATTTGTAATTTTTGATTTGCATGTTACACATGAAGTTGTATTCGTTTCTGGTTTCTCTTTAATTGTTTTCAGTATTTTTTCAATTTTCTCTTTCCGTTTATCTCTTGCTTTTATAAAACCAGATAACACTTTCATTTTATTATTTATTTTTTTGTGTTCACTTCTCTTTACAAAATTTTTAGGATAATATCTAATTCCAATCGCAGGACCCCACTTCTCAGCTTTTTCCCAAATTAATTTTTCAGCTTCTTCTTCATCTTTTGCAATAATGTCTAATATTTTAATACCGGCAAAGGATTCGGCATCACCATCGTAAATATCATCATGTCTACAAGAATGAGAACTCTTTTCTTTATCAAGACGGTCCAATTCATTATTAAAACTTTCTAATATATCTTCTTTTCTAGTTGCTTTGATTTTTTCAATATAATCTGTTCCACCCATTTTATGTACAAAGGTTAATAATTAAATATTAAAATATTATGTTCATTTTTTTATTGTTTTCCTTTAAGAATATCTGATTTAACTTTACATTTATTTAGAAGAACAAATTCTTGTGTTGATTCATTCTTTTCTTTTGCTTCTTTTTTTAGTTTCAAATTTTCTTTCTTAAAAGATTTATTTGCATCTTTTCTACAATTTAGTAAATCTTTCTTACTATTTCTAATTATTTGTTTCAACTCTTTTTTTATAGATTTTACATTTTTTAATGATTCATCTCTATATTTCATATATTCTTTCTTCGTTTTTCCATATTTTTCACGTATGTAAGCTTTTTCTTTAGGATATGCATCAGCCAATTCTTGTTTCATATCTGCATTTACTTTCTTAACTTGCTCAACTAGTTCAGTATATTTCATTTCTTCTTCCAGTAACCTTCTCTCAGCATCTTTTCTTGCTTCCTTTGCTTCTTCAACTATTTTATCACATTTTGCTAAATCTTCTGCTAATTTTTTATCTAACTCTTCAAATTTTTCATTTCCAATAACCATTTCCGATATTGGTGCTTCAATATTATGAAATACTGGCTGTACAAAATATCTAGGATCCCATGTTCTATTCAAATATGATATCTTACCCATCAATAAATCTTGAAATTTATTTACAGCAGTTTTTTTGAATTTCAATTTATCGTCTACTGGAAATGATTTTAAAAATTCATCTATTTGTGTAGGCATTTGATCCTCTTGTAATAAATTTAATAATCTAATGTAATCCATTGGATCATTCATAATTGGGGTAGCAGTCATTAATAAAGGTCTACACGATTCCTTTTTTGATGTTTTATAAGAAAATTGTAAAGCTTTCTCAATTGATGGAAAATCTGGTTTTTCAAAACCTACCAAATCTTTTGCTAATAATTTATGAGCTTCATCTATTATAATTAATGTTTTCTTTAATGGATCATTTTTACCATTTCTAGCTATTAATTTATAATATGGTGATGATTTTGTTTTAGGAGCAGCTTTTTTACCCAATATTACTTTACAAATATTTGAAAATTGCGCAAATGATAATGGAGGCAAAAAATTCTTTGTTAAAAATTTCTTTCCCTTAGAACCAGTCGGTATTTTAATACCAGCCTTTAATTTCTCTGCAATAACATAATCACATACTTTATCAAACATGTTCTTCCAAATATCTGCTCTAAGTGTTGTTCTTGTTATCCATAAAACAGTATAGTCTTCTTTGTCCCATGTTTTTGATTTTGTAGCTACAGCTGTACACGTTTTTCCAGATCCAACACTATGCCAAACCAATAGTCCTTTAGTATTGCTTTGTGGTACAAAATAATGCGAAATAAAATCTTGGGATGGTGTAAATTTTACAATGCGATCACTTGACATAGGTGTATCACACATGTTCTCTACACTAATCTTCTCATATTTAAAATCAGCAAAATCTTTATTAATTCTTTTTTGAAATTCAGTAAAAGATTCTGATTTTACATTATCATAATAATCTGTTGGAATATAACCATGATCATCTTCTGTGTCAATTTTTGCATCTAAAGATGATTCAGACACTATTAATTTGTTTTCATTATTAGTGTTCTCATCATCTACATTTGATACTGGAACTAATGCTTTACTATTAGTTGATATGAGTGCATCACAATATTCTTTATTCTTTTTTGCCAAATCACAATAAAATTTTCTTCTTTCTAATGATGGTTTTTTATTAAATCCATATGGTTTATTAGGCAAACTGCTTGATATTGATGAATATGCTTTTTCTAAAACAGGTAATGTGTAAGAAAACTTTTTTGTTGCTCTCGCACCAACTTCTTTGGGTAAACATGTAAAATTATCACAATTACTAGCACCACCAACTAGTCCACCGTTTACTAATGCTTTTAAACTTCCCGATTTTCTTAGTCTTGGATAACTTAATAATCGTTGGAATAAAGTTTTCTTTTTCATTCCACTTTTTACATGAATATTTGCATTTAAATCCTTGTCTACAGCAGATTCTATAGATAATCTTTCTAATTCTTCTTTTAACGCAATTTCATTTAAGTTTGTACCTGCATACAAATGATATAATTCTTCCATTTTTAAGTTTTTATGATTTGAATTATATGTATAAATATTTAACTTCCAACCAACATTTGGAATAAATTTTAAACCTTTTTGTCCACAAAAACGAGTACCTCTACCAATTGCTTGTGTTTTATCAGCAGATGTTAATTGTGGTTCAAATAAATGAGCATATTTTACATCATATATATCAATACCCTCTTTATATCCACCATCAACAATCATTATTCTTATATTTTTTCCATGTACATTATCTGGTCTAGAATTGAATTTATTCATCATTTCTTTTCTCGTTTTTACTCTAAAATTTTTGCCAAATAAAGTGCTAGAACACAATACTCCAAATACATCACCAGATGCATCCACTAATTCAACTGTTTTCTTATTTTTTGATAAAGTTAAACAAGTATTCATACCAAGGCTTCTTAATCCAGCGGCTATCATCTTTGCTCCATGACCAGCTTGCTTTAAATCAGTAAAAATGAAATGTTTAAATACCTTATTATGATTTTTTTTATCTTTCTTATCTAACTCAACTATATTGTCTAATAATTTTTGTAATTTGGGTGAATACAAAGGTATATCTTCTTTGAATTTTTCTAAATTAAATTTTTTTGTATCAAATTTTTGATATGGTTTTACTTTTGGCCAATTTACAACACTTCTAATACAATCTGCTGTTTTCTTGTTTGGTGGTTCTAAATCATTTTTTGATGATTTTTTTGAATCTGTTTTTTCAAATTCTTCTAAGTCACATACCTTTCTACCCATTTTTTTGGCTTTTTCAGTACAATTATTAAATCTTTCTACTATTTCACCCATTGGAAGAGGTAAATCTTTATATGCTTTTTTACCTAATTTATCTGGATGATTTTTTAAAACATATTGTCTATATTTTTTTTTTATATCTTGATTGTTATCAGGACCAGCGAAATCATTTATAATTTTACACATTTGTCTTTCATTTTCTTCACTACATGCCATAACTTAATAATGTGTAATATTTTATATTTAACATTATTTTCTTTATAAATACCATTTATTGTTACTTTTCATTTTTGGAATTTTATCATGAGATTTTACAAAATTAAAATGAATTAAATAAGGATCTAACTTCGTTTTTGAACTTCGAGTATAATAAAATTTACCATTCGGAAATAATTCTTCAGGAAGTAATTCTATATTCAAACAATGTCTTTTACCATTTACAAAATGTTGATCGTTTCTTTCTTTTTTATTAATATCAAATTCAAAAAACTTTTTTGTTTTTTCATTAGAACGTATCGCTAAAAATCCCGTACAAATTTCATTTTTGTCATTGTCTCCACGCCATTCACGTTGAGCTAACATATCTATATCTTTGTTTTCATTCAATTTTTCATAACAATATGTTATAAATCTACTATCTTCGACTACAATGTCACCATCTATATACACCACTATATTTGATTTTTCTAATTCTTTTCTAATTGATATTACTTTCTGCATTGTTACTAAAGACCAATTATCATCACAATATTCTACCGCTTTTTCATGAATATTTCCTAAAAATTCTAAATTTTCATATTTATTTTCAACTAATTTTTCATAACACATTTTATCTATTGAAAATATTTTCAATGGACAATTTATATGTAATCTATCAATAGATTTTATACAATTTTGTGTAATCGGCAAATAACCACTATTTGTTATTGTAATTAATGATACTTCTTTATAAAAATTAGGTATTATACTATCCAAACATACTTTATAGAATAAAGATTTTCCTCTTCTACTATTCCAATGATTAGAACGACGAATCATTAATTCCATAGATTTTTTCGGATAACATTGAATAATTAATCGACTAAAATCATATTCAGTATTAATCATTTTATCATAAATATTTTTCAAATATGTTTCATTAATTTCAGAATAGTCTGTGGTATAAAGTACAGGTAATCCTATCAATTTCTTTTCCATTTCTTCATTTCTCTCAACAATTGGAATAGCACCAAAATATAAAGATTCCCAATGTCTATGACAATCAATTCCATTTCCTTCAGGAGAAATTACAAATTTAGTATCTAACAATCTCCAATAAAAATTATTTCCAATGTTTGAATTATTTATATTCTTTTTTGAAAGAATAGAACATATTGAATTTCTATTTACAGGACAATTACCACGACGACGAGCATCATTTTGTACTCTAAAAGCAGTTAATACCATATTTTTTTTCTCTTTTGAACTATTTATTAATTTATACAACAAACGGGGTTCACAATTATGTGATATACCAATTGGTTCATCAATCATAGCATCGTCACCTTTTTTGTCAACATTATCCGAAGAACTATTCATTATTATATTTTCTATACTCAAATATGAAGATTCTATCCAATCTTTTAATGTCATTTTTAATCTTTTATTTTCATTAATATTGATCAAAACTACCATAAATTATACAATAATATTCTAATTCTATAAATTTAAAATGTACATTTTAGATATAATATATATTTTCAATTATTCGCTAAAATATTAAATATACTACTCCAAAAAGAATAAGATTTAAATAGAATTTATAAAAATATAATATGGTAACATTAGATAACATTCATCAGAAAAAAGTTGGTGAAATTAAAAATATAGATGTTTCTAAATGTAAAAAAGAATTAGATGAATTTATTAATCAACGTAATATCATTTTAGAATCAAGTTCACAATCAGATTCTATTACTTTAATGCAAATTAACGAGAAAATAGATAATTTGAAAAAACAAATAGATGGAGCTTCTAATCAAAAGTTTTTAAGAGATTATTATCTTGATACAGGTGAAATACTTTTCAAATATTATGACAGTATTGAAAACATTAGTACCACCAGACCAAGAGGTTATTCAAATGTTTCAACTGATAAAGATTCCGGAATTCTATCATATTTAAATACAGATAGTAATGATAGTGATACAGGAGAAGAACAAAAGCCTATCGAAAATCAAACAGAAAAAAAACAAGAATCATATTTTTCAGGACCTACATCCAGAGAAGATTTACGTCATGAATATCTTGATAAAATTGAAAATAAGGAAAAAGGTAAGAAAACTAAAAAACAAACCATTAAATTTAAATGCACTCCAAATAATTGCCCCAATTGTAAAATTGAATTATCACATATTCACTCCGAAGGTATTGTTGAATGCAAAAATTGTGGATTGTTACAAAATATACTAAACGATACAGATAGAGCATCATATAAAGATCCACCTAAAGAATCTTGTTATTATTCTTATAGACGATCAAATCATTTTAATGAATGGATCGCACAATTTCAAGGAAAAGAAACTACACAAATTCCAAAATCTGTTCTGGTTCAAGTTGTTACAGAAATTAAAAAAGAAAGAATTAAAAATCTTAACGAACTTACCACACAAAAAGTTAGAGCTATACTCAAAAAACTTAAACTTAACAAATATTATGAACATATTCCACATATTATTAACCAACTCAACGGACAACCACCACCATATATGTCCAGAAGCACTGAAGAACTACTAAGAATTATGTTCCAAAAAATTCAAGGACCATTCCTTGAATTTTGCCCAAAAAAAAGAAAGAATTTTCTCAGTTATTCATACGTATTACACAAATTTGTTGAATTACTTGATTTACCACATCTTAAACCACTCTTTCCACTTCTTAAGTCGCGAGAAAAACTCCATCAACAGGATCAGATTTGGCAAAAAATATGCGAACGTGTTGGTTGGACGTTTCACAAATCAATGTAATGTGAAAATTTAAGTATTTTCTTGATTAATATTCAATAAATTTAATTTTAATATTCTGAAAATATTTTGATTCAACAATCCATTCCTTTTGTAAAATAATAATTTGATTTATTTAATCTGATTTATGTATATGGGGCTTTGTAACTATCTTGTATGGGGCAGCCGACATACATGTTCGAGTCGCTGACGCCGCTGGAGGTATTCCAATTAGAAATGTCCTGGTTGAACGACGAGGCGCCATCAAACATTTTATCCATGTCCCCGACGTTGGATACCTCCCAGGCCCAGACGGCGGCTGGCGACGGGTTGAACGACGAGGCGTCATGGAACATCCTCTCCATGAGCGTGACGCTAGAAACATTCCAAGTACTAATGTCCTGGTTAAAGGCGCCGGCGCGGTCGAACATGCCGTACATATCTGTGACGATGGAAACATCCCAATCGCCTATGTCCTGGTCGAAGGCATCGGCGTTCGCGAACATGGTGTCCATCCTTGTGACGCTGGATGTTTTCCAATCGCCGATGTCCTGGTTGAACGCCGAGGCGCCGTTGAACATCGAGTTCATATTTGATGCGCTTGAAACATCCCAATCGCCTATGTCCTGGTTGAACGACGAGGTGTAGTAGAACATGGTACTCATGTCCTCGGCGCTGGATACATCCCAGTTGCTGATGTCCTGGTTGAAGACATAGGCGTACTGGAACATGCCGCCCATATTTGTGGCGCTTGAAACATCCCAATGCGTAAGATCTTCATTAAAATTAGATTTATTCAAGAAGAGCATACTAAAATCGGTTACTTCACTTGTATCCCAAGTTGAAATATGCCCGCCTACAGATTCGTCCCATGATCCATCAATCCATTGATCGACCGCAGCTCGGAGAGAGCCTGTTGGGCGGTCGGTCGTCGACGCGTACCCTCCAACGTCTTCGAATTTATGCCCAGTCAAATAATTAGTTATTGGATTCACATTATATTCTAAAATAAATCGACTCTCAAAACTTGAATCACCTATTCCGGGTCTTAATACCACAGTATCATCCACTACATTATTTGTACTAGTTGTTACAAATGCTGGTAAATTTGCTACATTTACCGAAAATTTTCCATGAAAGTCATTATTTGGTTGTTTAAATGTTGTACTTATAGAATACATTACCATAAGTTTGCTTCCTTCATTAAATGCTATCAAATCAGTTTCATTTCCAGATAAATCTAGTCCAGTTCTAGCGTTCCAATATTCTACTTCTGAATTAAGAATTGATTCTCCAGAAACACCATACCAATTTGTTATAGTTTGATTAAATGCTGAATCATAATATACTATATTTCCACTGTCATCAACGCCGTTCCCATTTCCACTAGAATCAAGTCCAACTGTTTGATACTTAATGTTATTAGCAACATTTAATGTTTGATCATTATCGAAAAAAATAGACTCATTTCTTTTACTAGGATCAGTGAAATCGTATGATTTTATTGTTCCATCATCCATATCAAAAACACTATGAACCATTTTAGCAAAAAGTATGCCTTTTAAAACAGAATCAAAATTACTAATTGGTTGTATAATATTTTGGTGCATCATTTCATTAGATAAAGTTAAACCGTTGTCTAAAATTCCAGTAATAGATGATGTTCCTGAAACATCTTCTGCGAATTTCGTTTCTATATTACTTTCAGAAAATACTAATCCTGAACATGATTTTTTGAGATTTTGTCCGTATCTATCAACAATTATAGATAAATCATATATAGAACCTGCATTAAGAATAGCAAAATCAGCAACAGCAAACTTTGCTGTACCTGGTAATATATCAAGTTTCTCAAAATCTAAGTCTTGTAAACTTATAATTGTAGGATACATATAATTTGAAGACATCCTATATAATTTTTCCAAATATAATTAAGTTTTTTCTAATAATTAAAATTTGAATTATTCATATATATTCGAGAAGCATCATTTCTCCTATTTCGTCGAGTTATTAATAATGCGTATATTTATATTTATATATGTGTTGGCGAAATTACAAATCCCACATTTTTGTTAATTCTTTAAGTCTTTCTGCATATTGTTCTTCATGCCCACTTCTTTGTAAATCAATATAAAAGTGATCTGTAGTATTTGTGGTGGAGAACCATAATGGCAAAGTATTCGATATTTGAGTTGATTCTAAATATTTTAGTATATTATGTAAATGATTAATATCAGACTTTTTGCAACAAACTTTTAAAGCTTCCATAAAAACATCTACCATTTGATTTCCAACCACAAAAATATGGTCTGCGATTCCGTATTTTGGAATCCAGGCACCAGAACAACAACCATTTCCGGGATAACATATTTTATTGATTAATGTTGACTCTAAAGGAATTCTTTTCAGAAATGTTTGGTCTAATCTTAAAATTATAAATAATTCTGAATCAGGTGCTACATTGGATGCACGCTCAAAAGCAGATATAAATGTTGTTACTTGATTTGTATTAGTTCTACATATTTCAAGAATATCTATATTCAAACCCTTTTCTAAAAAAAAACTTTTAATTAAAGTATTTTTTTCAAATTCGTAAATAATCCCACTAATATTAATTGAATATCCCTTTTCTATGTATGGTAAAATTATAAAATAATAAATTGAATTTAAACAAAATATTTGATTTGCTTCTGCATCACAACTATTATCTGATGTCTTCATATCTGATTCCGGAAATGGATTGCCGTGAACCACTTTTCTAAAACTATCACCTCTCAGCACAATGGTTATGCTTTTATCATACATACTAAACTAAACCATTTTTTGATAAACTATACGTTTTAAAATATATTCATTAAAGCCTTGATAAATATTAAACATAACAAAATAACATTATGTGAATATATAGAACTTGTAGAAGAACTTGTATAAGAATTTGTAGAATATATGTTACTCATTTCAATTGAAGTAGATGGAAATGGAGTAGGATAATTTGTAGCAAATCCGTGATATACATTATGAGCATGCTGTCTTACATGATCATCATGTACATGGTTAATCCAATCATCTTCCTCAACATTACCCATAATATTATTATTCATTCAAAAATAAAAGAACGGTCATTTTTTTTTCTTAAAATGTTTTTTTATTTTTGTAAAATGTGCTAAATGGTTTTTTTGGAGCAAGGACATCATCTTGCAAAATTCAAATGTAACTGCTCAAATATAATAAGCCATTTCTGTTATGAATGTATAGGTATCATAATTGGCACTTTCAGCTGTAACATTAATTTTGTAATATTTGTAAGAACCAGGAGATGCAATATTATATAAATTTGAATATTGTATAGCATCTGTTTCTGCATCCAGAAGAACATCATGTCCAAAAGAAGATTGTGCTTCCTCATCACTCAAACCCACCGAAAATGTTTCGCCTACCCGTGTATCGATTATAGTCCAATTGCTATTATCATTTGAACCCTGTATTGTCCAATCTCTTGGTGCATGTGCCTCTCTGTACTCTCCCACTCGAATTCCAGCTAAAGGCCAAATACGATATGAAATAATAGTTTCAGTTTGATTCAATTCAAATCCCACCCAGCTATTACCACTTGTTACATCTCTGCCCCAGTAGGGCAATGAACTTCCGTATCCTATCATGCTTCCATTGTGTATGTTTTCTTTAACTGCAGCATCACCATCGCCTAACCAACTAACAACATTTGAAGTTCCCGCATAACCACCTACAATATTACCATAACTGGCTTCATGATAAAAACAATCAAAATATGTTCCACTATTCGGTAAAAATTCAATTTTTCCAGGACCATTTATTAATGCTGCAATATAAAATTTACCAGTATAATCTGTAGGAGTTTCATATGCTACTGTACCATTGATAACATATTGGATAATCTTAGGCATTAGAAAATCTGTGGCTTTATTAAAAAAGTAAGTTTGCACGCCATACGGATTGCCTGCGCTATAGTATCTAGATATTAAATCTGACAAACTAGTCGGTGCGTTAACAGTGCCTGCGGATCCAGCAGCTGTATAATAAGAACTATCCTCCTTCATATTGCCTTGTTTGTCGATTTTAATATAAAAATTAAAGCCACCGCTTGCGGCAAAGGTTTCGCCGCGCAACTCTAAAATTATATATCCATCTTCATCTAGACCCCAGCTGTTAACAGGTCCCCCATCGCCGATTGTATTAATATTAATTCTACCAATATTAGTCGGATCAGTCCCAAAAGGTTTTACTTTCCAATAATCAGAACATATAATAGAACATATTGTTTCAGGACCATCTTCCGGAGTATTAGAAATGTCTTCATTTCCCACAGAAGTCCAAACACTAGCGCCAGGACCTATCCCTACAAACGTCTCCGCGGCGTTATTATGTATTTGGAAATAAGTAGGAACTTCACCAATGCTTTCATAATAATCTCCAGCTGTTAAAAGTGATTTACCTATTGAACCAAAATCTTCTTTCGTTAGACCAACAGAGAAGCGAGGTTCATCAGAGTTTTTACTAAATATAAAATCAACTCTCGAATAATTATTCAATTTTGTTTGGAAATGCATATCTTGTCTAGACCAACCGGCGTTCGTGGCATCTGCGCTTGTCATAGTGCTTGTCATAAATAAATCATCACCGGATGTAAAATCATATAAACTACCATGCGAATCATCTCTAAAATTGTTTATTATTCCCCTAAATATACTTACAGAATGACCCGAACCATGACCATAATTATTATCGTAAAAACCCATTGTTACATTAGATACATCCCAGTCAGAAATATCTTGATTGAACGCGGATGCATATCTAAACATATGTTCAATATCTGTTGCGCTTGACACATTCCACTTAGAAATATTTTGATTGAAAACACCATTCATGTGAAACATATTTTTAAAACTTGTTACACTGGACACATCCCAACCATTACTAAAAGTTATATCATCAAAACCAGAACTTGCTGTGAATTGATGGTTATCTCCATGATCAGATGCGGAATCATATCTATCTATTACTTCAGTTTGATTGTTCATAATCGAATTGTCGTTATCCTTATTTTTAGATGAGCCATCTATGTAGATACCATTTAGATTAATTTTACAAAAACGAGTATGGTCATTATCGTTTATATTTCGGGCAAGAATTATTGTATTATCGCTTGGGTCATATGCCCATTGATCAATCGTATATTCTGATGAAGGTATGTGGTAGAATGTACCAAAATTTGCTGGTAAATCAGATTCAAATCCAAAATTATTTCCAAGAGGTTGATTGAATACTGATGAATTAAACATATAATCCATTCTATCTACACTTGACACATTCCAACTACCAATAGGTTGATTGAAAGCAGCACTCCCTCTGAACATATTAACCATATTTGTTACTTTTGACACATCCCAACCATTAGTAATAGTTATATCATGAAAACCAGTTCCTTTTGTGAAATAAACATAATTTTGTAGTGGCGACGCATTGTTGTATCCGTTCAATAATTCCGAACGGGTATTATATGTAGGTGTGTTATGAGTTAAATACTTAGCTTCTTCAAGTACTGTGTCTCCAAATAAATCAATTCTACAAAAAAGACCATGCGGATCATCAGAATTCCTATTGTAGAGAATTATTTCACCATGATCAGTAAGTGCCCATGTATCAATCGATACATGTGTCTCAGTATCCACGCCGTGACCGATTCCTTTCCTATTATGTACCATAATACCAAAATTTGCTGGCAGATCATCCCCTGTTCCAAAATTATTTAGTCCAAGAGTTTGATTAAATGCTGATGCTCTATAAAAAGCGCCTTCCATATTTGTTACTTTAGATACATCCCAAGTTCCAATGGGTTGATTGAAAGCTAATGTATAATAAAACATATTAGTCATGTTTGTTACATTGGACATAGTCCATCCGCCAATATATTGATTGAAATTTTCAGCACTATGGAACATATTTTCCGTATTATTTGCACTGGACATATTCCAATTGTTGAGAGGTTGATTAAAATTTCTACAATTAAGGAATACAGCCCTGAAGTTGGTAACTTGTGATACATTCCAAGTATTCAAATTTTGATTGAAATTGTGCTGATTGGGAAACATATCATACATAGATGTAACTTTGGATACATCCCATCCTCCAATATCTTGATTAAATACA
>Ga0209433_10000099_pt1 | contig 25149 bp, 20 predicted proteins | sample METZYME_5_50m_FD_187552 | JGI IMG/M metagenome (GOLD analysis project Ga0209433, IMG submission 187552) | Marine microbial communities from oxygen minimum zone in mesopelagic equatorial Pacific - METZYME_5_50m (SPAdes) (version 2) | ecosystem: Environmental > Aquatic > Marine > Oceanic | place...
CGGATCTTCCCTCGTCCTAGCAACTATATCCACCATATACTCTCTGACTGACCTGTCAACGTAGACTTCCTCGCATGACTTCTGCATCTTGACCACAATACTTGGGTCGGTGATACTGTTCACCTCGACCTCGTCAGTCTTTCTGTCAATCCTCCTCTGAAGGATCTCGTTCTCATCTGCTCTGTCAGGGTATCCGACCATCATCTTCATCATGAAACGGTCAAGTTGTGCCTCTGGAAGAGGGTAAGTTCCCTCCTGCTCCACTGGGTTCTGGGTTGCCATGGTTAGGAAAGGAGAGGGTAGCTTGTGTGTAACCACGCCGATCGTGACCTGCTTCTCCTGCATCGCCTCTAGAAGAGCAGCCTGTGTCTTCGGGGGCGCTCTGTTAATCTCGTCAGACAGAAGGAGATTACAGAAAATGGGACCGGGCTTGAAGGTGAACTCTCCCTTCTTAGCGTCATAAATATTAGTCCCAGTTATGTCCGCTGGAAGTAGATCTGGAGTGAATTGAACTCTCTTGAAGTCACACCCAAGGGCATCTGCGAACGTATTTGTCATCAGCGTCTTTGCCAATCCAGGAAAATCCTCGAACAATAGGTTTCCATTCGAAAGAATGTCTACCATTACGTTATCAATAACGTGCGACTTTCCTATGATTACCTTCTGTACCTCAGTACTGATTGCCTGTCCCATGGCACCTGTTGCAGCCAAAACCTCGTCTACCTTGCTCGATCCACGGGCTTCCTGCGCTTTCTTCGCTAAAGCCGCGTCATGTGTGCCAGTATTCGGCGTTTGCATCCCTTTTGGTGGTCCTGTTTCACTCATTTTTTTCACTCCATTTTATTAGTTATTTTTTCCCCAGCGGCGAATAGCTTGCATCAACTTGCGCAACTCTTGTGGCGTGTACGTCCGGCTTTGGCTATAAGCCAATTCCACGAGACGCGGGTCCCCTATCATCGCCTGAACTTCAGGCGGGGGGGTCATCGCCATCTCATCTCTGGTGAGGTCATGATGTATCCTGACCTTCGTCAGCAGCGATTTCCTAACCCTATCTCTATATGTGGCAGGGTCGAGTTTCTCCGGACGCTGGTTGAATTTGGTCAGATCAAAGACATGCCTCCAGTTCTCCTTTTCAGGTACTACCATCATAGCAACGAGGAGGAGAAGGGTGACATTCAGAACCACTAGCCACTTCAGGAATTGATTTGAAGTAAGCAGGACGACAGTTCCCATGGTCTGAACGAATGGTTCGGAGACGACTCCAGTTACGTGCCTGCTCTCGTCGAATACGACTTGGAAGTTCGAAGGATCGCTTCGTATAGGAGCATTCAGATTTACATTATCGAACTCCATCATATCATACACAAGTAGTCTGAAGTATCTCTCATTCCCGTCCCATTCGTTGTTGTTGAGGATCTCTTGCGTCCAACAATTATTTCGCGTGTAATCGCCAATCGCGGAGCAGTCTTGGCTGAGCCCTTGATCCTTTGCGACTGCTAGCTCCCAAAGCATGTTCGAGAAAGCCTCGTCGTCTGCTACGAACACAATACTTCCGGTGACTTCCAACTCGCCTACACCAGCTGAAAAAGCCCCTCTTCCTTCATCCGCCACTTTGTCCATGACCTTTATCCCAGGGTAATCGAACCTCATCATTAGCCTCAGATCACCAGTGGCTGGGTTAGCCGGATTGGTAGGGTCACCATCTCCGGCCCTGTCAATGAATGCAGAGGGAGAAGCGGCACCCAGTGTCATTATGTCCCTATGATCTGGATTCTCGATATCTTTGTCCGTTGGTTCGAACATCATTCCTGTGGGGCCCCTATACATTACTGGAAGTCTGCAGTCGTTCAGACCGTCCGGATTCTGAATTTGGAATGCAGTACAACCTTGCATCAGTGCTCCAGGGGACATATCTCCAATGTCCTGATTTACCGGTGATGCGCTCCAAACATTGCCCCAGTCGACTTCCTGTTGACCCTGTTGCGTGTATACCCAATGCTGCTTATCGTCCAGCAGGGGTGCGTCCATGTATCTGACTCCGAATAGTATTGCCAGATTATGTGCCTGAGTATTGTCAGCAGCTACGATTACCTTGCCGCCTTTCTCAGTGACGAATCTGAAAATTTCGTCTGCCTCGGTCTGATCGATCGGTTTTTCAGGAGCAATGATGGTCAACAGTGTTCGATGAGGGTCCTTCCAATCATTAACGAGCATTGGTGTGGACATAGTATTCGCAACGTAGTAACCAGAGTCCCTATTCTCAACATACTCTCCCTCGAAACTATCTCTCATATCGGACAACTGGCCCAAGCCATCCGTATCGTAAGCAGAGTAATTTGACGATTTTCCGACAACGAAGAACATAGGCATAACTAGGAGTAATATTGACGTAATTACAAGGGAATACAAAACGTTCCTGTTGAATCTCGCTTCACTATCCATGTCAATTGCCATGGTTTCTAACCCCCTTTTAGTTGGGCCGTAGGCCCAAGCAACATCCGTCCGACAATTAATTCACGGTTATATGTTGCTGAGCATAGTTCGCTAATCCTGTTGGAAGTGAAGATTGCACGTTTTAATCTTCAATCCTGTTGCTGTAGGCCAATGCTGCAAGCAATCCAATAGATAGCACACCTAAACCCGGTGCAGAGAGGTTAGACTCTATCGAGTCATCCGTTTCGCTGACAACGTTATCCTGCCCTCCAGAGCCCTGATCTCCAGTTGGAGGCGGTTCCACCGTAACCCTGACTTCGTCTTCCGATGCGCCTGACGCTCCATTTCTCTTCGAAGTCACAGATACCGTGATGTCACAGTGTCTCTTAGGGTGGCTTTCTGATGCAGTAACCTTGAGGTCCGCGTCCTTGGCCCTTCCAGATTCTATATTGCCGCTTAGAAGGGCATCTAGTCCACTATCGGTCGTCAAGAGTGGGCAATCATCCCTGACGTCCACTTCGGCCACTCCATCCTGTGCGTTTCCATTGTTTCTTACTGTCACGGTTAGTATGGTGTCAGTGCCTGCGTTCATCGGCCCGAATGGCTCAGAAATATCCACGACTAAATCAAATATCGAGGGTATCTCTAAGTCTCCCTCTCTGTTCTGAGAAGAAGATAGAGGATCAGGAATACCTTGTCTAGAGGTTATCGTCGCAGTGATTGAAAATTTCTCTTTCTTTTCCGCGTCTTGGGATAGTACATCTATTCCGCTAATCTTCAGTTCAAACGTCTCGTTAGAACCAGAAGAAATGGACTCTTCCTCAGGACCGTCATGACTTCCTCCAAATGGGATATTGTACTCAAACTGCACCGTTATCTCCGTCAGTCCTGAATTTTCAACGAAGAACTCAACTTTGGCCGAACCATCATCAGACAAGACGAAGGAATTGGTTGAATCCTCACCGGGATATTTTATTCCTAACTCCCAGGACTCTAAGTCCTGTCCCGATGCAGGGGGAACCGCCACAAGAGATGCAGCTAGAATGGTCCCAATAATCAAAGAGCGAACTCTCGAACCCATCAACTCACCAGTAGCTTCCTACACGCCCTTTTCGTTAAGACCTTCACCATTTTCCTTCTATAAGACGGGGAGAACCAAGTGTTCTGGACAGGCTTTACTGCCTTTCTAATCGACTCTGATAGAATTTCGACGGTCTCAACTCCACTCCAATTCTCGAGTGCGCCCTTCGCTTCTTCTGAATGCAAGCTAGGAATAGACTCTAGTCCAGTGGTTGCTACTCTAAGATTTGATGGGCCATCTCCCTCATCTCCTTTCCAGAGAACAGCTACGCCCGCTTCAGGGAAGTCCCAGGATTCACGCTGCCTCAACTTCTGATAGTCTCCGCTCCAATCCGATGCATCTTCAGGTAGAGTGATGTGGGTGACCATTTCTCCAGGTTCGAGTACATTCCTGGTCATTCCGTCTAGCTTGAAGAAATCACATAGTGACATGGAGCGCTTTCCTTTGGGTGATGCTAGGTGGATTGTGGCACCTAGGCACATCAGTACAGGAGCCAAATCTGCTTGATAGGTTGCAACGCACAGCGTGTTTTGGTTCGGAATTACTCTACAATCGGCCCCAGTGCCACAATCACATTTGTGACACCAGTCAATTGACTCCCTCCATGTTTCCGACTGATTGATCCAGTAGCACCTAGTATCCAGGCATATATTTCCTCCAACTGTCCCGGACCTTCTGATCATCACACTCGCAATTGAGTCTGCTGCCTTGGCTAACACAGGGTGGGTCGACTCGTGCTCGGCTAACTCATTGATACTGACCATAGCGCCAATACTTTCCTCGCTTATCTCTCGCAGGTCGGCTATGGAAGAAAGCGAGATAACGTGCCTCTTCACATTGATGTGCCACTTGTAATTTGGAAGCAGATCGGTTCCTCCAGCGACCCAGTCGAACTCCTCTCCAGATTCTGAAAGCTCTCTAGACATTGTTAGTGCCTCATCCAAACTCTTCGGCGAAAGAACACGGAAGGGGGGCATCCTCATTTTTGACCCTCCGCATGCCTTCTTTCTGTATGCTTCCAAGCACTGCCTGCGAGTCTAGGAGACTTCAGGTATTCCTCCTCAGGAGTTACTCTCACTGACCACCTAGGGTCAACTTCGTCCGGAGGAATTGTGGGGTCCAGACCGAATAATGCACCATTGTGATAATCCGATCTACCCTCATCCAGTCTCCTATCCTTGTCCCTTATCCGATGGTCCTTAGCTCTGTTTTCTAGAACTCCTTGGAGAGATGAGTGTTGAAGGGATGGGCTAGTGAGATTATTCGGATCTGATACCTTTTCCTCTCTGCAACGCTTCTCGATCATTTTGTGCACCTTCTCCGGAGACATCGGTAACTCAGAGGTCCTGATCCCTATTGCATCGTAGACGGCGTTGCAAACAGAAGGCAGAATCGGAAGAAGAGGGCCTTCTCCCGCCTCTTTAGCTCCAAATGGACCCTCTGGATCGTTCGATTCCACTATTATGGGAATTACTTCCGGCATTTCGTGAATGCTCGGGATCTTGTAATCTAGGAGATCGGGATTCATCAGATTGCCACTTCTACCATATCTCATTTCTTCCGATAGAACTTGGCCCATGCCCATGTGGCAAGATCCGATTATCTGCCCCTTTACAGCCAATGGGTTCAGAGCCTTTCCACAGTCGTGAGCTGCCCATACCTTGTCTACTTTGATTTGACCGGTTTCCACATCGACAGAAACTTCTGTCACATAAGCAGAGAAAGAGTATGCTGGAGCTAGTCCAGCCGCTGCTCCCTTGTGCATCTTCCCCATAGGGGGGGTTCTGTATGCCCCAGAGGCAACTAAGGCTCCCCTGTCTTCTTGCGATTTGTGAAGAGCTTCGAGGTAGGATACCCCAACCGCTGGGTCCTTTTTTAGGAAGATTCTCCTATCCCCAATAATCAATCCGCTTCTTTCCGCTCCTGTGATTTCAACCGTAGCATCTAGTAACTCCTCCCTGATTTCCATGGCTGCCGAAATAGCCGCGTTGGCGTTCATGAAGGTCACTCTGGAGGAGTAAGAGCCCAAGTCTACCGGAGAGGTATCAGAATCTCTCGATTTCACTCTGATCATATCTAGCGGGAGCCCGAGTACCTCTGCCACGGATTGGGCTACGACTGTATCAGAACCTTGCCCTATGTCTGCGGCTCCTGTGTGGATCGTGACCCCGCCATCCATATCGATCTTCAGATGAACGGTTGCATGTGGGAACTTATTCGGATCCCAGTGGATGGGTAGGCCGCTTCCTGAAATGAAGAAACCACATCCAATGCCGATTCCCTTACCAAGAGGAAGTTTACGGAATTTTTTATTCCAGCCACTTTCTTCTCTAACCCTCTCTAGACATTCCCTCATCCCTATGCTTGTCACTCTGAATCCGGTAATTGTGGCCGAGTGTGGAGGGAGTAGATTCGCTAAACGCAATGATATCGGGTCTACGCTCAACTTCTCCGCCAAGTCATCTAGGCCTACTTCTACTGCGCATCTAGAATTCACCGCTCCATGGCCCCGCATAGCCCCGCTGGCAGGCTTGTTCGTCCAAACCCTAGCTCCCGTGTAGTGGAAAGCACCAATTTCGTAGGGAGCAGTGTGGAGGACCCCGTTGTAGTAGGTTGTCACGTGTCCGAAAGAGGCGAATGCCCCCCCATCTATCAGAGCATCAGTCTCGATTCCACATATTCTCCCTTCTTCATCAGCATGTAGGTTCATCTCAATCCGCGAAGGATGGCGACCTCTGTTCACCCAGTAAACCTCTTCTCTATCGAAAGTTATACGAACAGGTTTTCCGGACTTTCTTGCGAGAATCGCAGCACACATTTCGTGTGGGAATGGGTCCGACTTTCCACCGAAACCTCCTCCAACAAAGGTCCTATGCACATTGATTTGATGCATTGGAATCTCCAATACATCAGCTAGCGCCCTGTGTACGTAGTGTGGAACCTGCTGGGGAGTATACAGCGTGAGCCTTCCAGTTGGGTCCCAGTGTGCCACTACTGCGTGTGGCTCAGTGAATGCGTGGTTAACTCCGGCGAAAATCCAATTCTTTTTATGGCTAGCAACAGAGTTTTCTATCATCCCTTCTATGTCTCCGAATTCTTGGAAAACCCTCTTTTGGACGTTTGACTCTCCTATGTGGTAGTCCCCTCTGTCATGTATGGGCTCTCCACTGTCTTCGAGCCCTTCCCTCATGTCATGAATCGGATCAATCAACTCATACTCCACTTGGATCAGCCTCTCCGCCTCCCTAGCCGTAGCCTCGTCAATTGCTGCAACGCATGCAACAAGATCGCCTGCATGCCGAACCTTCTCTACAGCCATCGCGTGCTCGTCCTTTGTCACAGGTAGAACTCCGAACCTATTCTTCGCATCATCACCAGTTGCAACTGCAACTACACCAGGCAACTCTAGGGCCTTAGTGCAATCAATAGATAGAACTCTGGCATAGTGATGAGGTGAACGAACAATCCGTCCAATCAACTCTCCAGGTAGCCTGACATCGTCTCCGTAATGCGCTTGCCCCGTTACCTTCCAAGAACTATCCACAAGCGCAGTAGATTTGCCAATCACTCTGCCACTAATGAGTTCGTCGTGCCTATGTGGGCCCCATTCCTGAGCAAGCTTCCCCCCTTGGGATTCAGGAATCATTTCTTGATCCGTAGACTCTGAGAATTTTCCTTTCCCTCCAGACCCAGGTCTGGAAAAGGGGAGTTTTCCGGGTTGTTGCCTATACCCCACTATCTCCTTGGGAGCATCCTCTTTTTCAGACATACTAATCTCCCCCGAAACCTGGATGCGGGTCACTCTTTGATAGGGTCGAGTCGCTCACTGCTTGGCCCGAGACTAGGATATCCGAAGCGGCTTTAACTGAGTCAACTATCTGCTGGAATCCAGTACATCGGCATAAGTTGCCCTCTATTGCTTGCTTTATCTCCTGGTCGTTAGGTTTGCTATTTTCAGACAGTAATGCCGAAATTACCACCAAGAAACCGGGCGTGCAGAACCCACATTGACTGCCCCCACACTCCGCGAATGTCTGCTGTATCGGATGCAGATGATGACCATCAGCTAATCCTTCTACTGTTGTGATATCGGCTTGCTCAGTATCTATAGCCAGAGTAAGACAAGACAACCTCGGCTCCCCATTGATTAGTACAGAACAGCATCCACAGGTCCCCATATCGCATCCACGTTTGGTCCCCAGGCTCCCGACACGGTCCCTTAGCACGTCAAGGAGAATCGCATTGCTTTCAATAAATACGGATACTTCTTCGTCATTTACTTTGGCGTTCCACTCAACCCCATCGGAAGGGGGTAGCATAGGTAGCCGGAACTGCACCACACTACGACCAATCGAGCCCATCCTTTGAGCATTCGGTTCCCCGTGCTGTCTATTGGAAATCATTGACGGCTCTTTTTAGAACCTCAGACTCGGCCCTCTTCAGATGCTCTCCTGTGGTGCTTCTTGCTATTCCAAGCTCATCAGCGAGTTGCTTCAATGTTACCTCCGCTCCATCTTCGTAGTATCCTCTATTCACAGCCAGTTCTAGCACTTCTCTCTGCTTTTCTGTTAGGAAATCGAGATCCTTAGAAGATCCGTTCTTCACAGTCTGTACACTAATCGTGTCTGGTGGCATTACTTCTCTGACGAACTCCAAGAAACTTCGTATGGAGCTTGAAATCCCAAAGATTCTGAACTCCAGACCGCTCTTAGAATCGATTCCGTAGGGGGGGTAAACATAGATGTTCGACAACTCTACCGCAGAAAGTGCTAGAGGGTGAGTGCAACGAATGCTAACTAACACGCCGCTCTCATCCTCTTCATGCGTTTCAATAACATCAAAACTCTCCAAATCCGAGATTTCAGATAGATACCGTCCTTTGTTAATCCCCAATTCTACCAGTTGGGTAACTCCTCCCCTATCGGTAGAAAGGTGACCAAGAACCTCTATCCTGTGACAAATCTCCATCAGTTTGTCGATCTCATCTATCCCGGAAAGAGAGGACACCTTCCACCTAAGGAGAACCTTCCTCATGGTCTTGGAATCTCTTCTTGATATTTAGAGAACACCCTAGTTCCAATATGCTTCCCTAATCTCCTGATTGGACTCCATACAGAGCTCCACATCGAAGGGCCTCTGGGACATCGAACTGCTCCCATTCAGGTGCTCAATGATTGGGAGGACATTGCTTTCGTTCACTACTCCCCATCCAACTTGTGTGCATGGCGCCACAGGCGAAATTGGAGTTGTTCCCGAAAGTGGGTCCCAACTGGAAAATGAGGGATACCATGCTGAGAGGTTCAAAGCATCTCTAATGTCATCGTTGGTGAGCGTGAAATTCGATCCGTTCACCATTAGCCCCATCCTATCTATGGGGTCTGCACCTGAGGAAAAATCCCCGAATTCTGATCTTAGAGAGACGAGTACTTTGGAGAGAAGTCCTGCGGTCCTTGGCGTTGCAAACGAGGTCCCTGAAGTCTGATGATACCCGTCAATATCGTCATGGTTGGGAAGCATTTGAGTCCAGTCTGCGGCTATATCGGGGTAAGAACCGCTCATGGTCTCTTTCTGATCGTCATCCTCTTCAGCATAACCCGAAACCCCAATGCTCCACGGGGGTCCGGCCGTTGAGTCTTGAATAGCAGGAGAAGGAGAGTTATCTGCAGCACCAGTGTGAATCTTCTTTTCTTCAACAACTGCGACTTTCGTGGCATCCTCAATTCCAGGGACCGGCACCGAAAGTATGGGTCCAAAGCTAGTTGTGATCAAATCCACCAGAGGTTGGTTCGCAGCAGCAAGAACAGCTGCATCACTGAAACCCTCGACGAAGAAAATCACCGCTTCCGGGTTCGCGTCAATAACCGCACCTGTTACTGCGGTACCATGCCCATCGCTAGGATCGTCGAGGATTGGTATGTCCGTATTGTCATCGGGAGTAGTGCCAATTATTCTCGAACCCTTGAACCATACAATGTCGCCGGAACCAATCACGTCCCAGCAATCTTCCCTATCCGATTCGTAGCGCTCTTCCCAAGTTCCGTTTTTGCTTATTTCACAAACCTTGTTTACTCCTAGTTGATCCAGTAGCCACTGCGGGTAAGACTCGTTCATTGAGAAGTGATTATGATACACGTTAATCCCGGTATCGATCGGAGCTACGACACTGAAAGCCCCGAAAGAGTCGTCCACTACGGCAATGTCTTCCTTCTCCTCACTCTCTCCCATACATCCGACTAAGCTCGCGGAAATGACCAATATGGAAGTCAGAGCCGACAGAACCTTCATGACTCCCCGAATTTAACACCCAATTTGATACTTAGGTAGCCCCGTTCTTCCTTTCAAGAGATAGAACTTCTGCACAAACTGCAATTGCAATTTCTTCCGGAGTATCCGCCCCTATATCGAGGCCAATAGGACACCTTACTGAGTCTATCAGCCACTTCTCCACCCCACTTTCAATAGCCTTCTTCTCGAAAGCTGACCATTTCTTCTTCGATCCGATAGCCCCAATACGAGGCCTACTTCCTGCTTTGCATAATTGTAGTAATCCGACCAGCATCTCTTCATCAACCGACCAATCATGACTCAACAGTAGAATGTCTGAAAAACGAGCCAAAGAATCCTCATTTTCGCTCTTGAGAAAATCGTCGACAGATGAACAGAAATTCCTCTCAGCGTTTGGATAACGCTTTTGGTTGCAATATTCCTCTCTGATATCGAATACGCTATACGGCCATTCCAGAGAATCACACACCCTTGAAATCGAGAGACCAACGTGTCCCCCGCCCGCAATCAAGATGTGAGGTCGTGGGGTAATCACTTCCATAGCTACTGTCACCCGTCCCCCGCATAGACTGTCGAGGGCTGATGCCTCTTTTCCTTTGCCATCTCTATTTAGAAGGAATTCCTCAACTTCGCCTCCTTTTTTTCTTAGGTCAGACAAATCCCGGAACAGAATTTCTTGAAGCTCCTTCTCCACCGTTAACTCCAATCCTGCTCCACCGATAGTTCCGAACTTTTCACCCGAGGAGCTGATCGCTAGCCTTGCTCCTGGTTTCCCAGGAACGCTCCCGCTAGCCCTGACCACCGATGCAATGGCGACTCTTTCTCCAGCCTCTACCCTCTTGATGGCCCAGTTTAGGACTGCGACGGTCACAAAGACCCGTCGGGGTGCCGACCTTTGGAGTTGTGTAGATGTTCAGATACGTTCGAGTACCCTCGGGATTAGAAAGATACGTCCAGAATCATTAGCGCTAGCCCCAAAATTAGGGCAGGAATAGTTGTATGTAGCGTGGCCCAGAGGCTAGCTAGCCTGTGTCTAACTAAAAGTGGAAAAAGAGCATCTCCGTCTTGGCTAATCGCATTCGCAGCCAAAGCCGGGAATGAGATCAGGTCCTTTGTGTAGGCGGTAATGGCAATAATCTGAGGTCCGCAACCGGGTATTAATCCAATGAAAGAAGCGACTACAACCGCAATAATCCCATCACCATACTTGGCTAAGTCTGCTTCGTTGGTCCCCGAGAATAACATGGTAAACTCGAAAATCAGGTAAGCAGACATGACCCAGAACGTGACAAATGCAGTTTCACTTGCAGAGTGTATTAATGTCTCTCTCATCGAATAGAGTTTGTCCCCAATAGAAGCTTCTGTATCGTCACGAATCCAGGTTTTCTGAGACAGATACAGGATTATTGACAAAGTTGTACCTATCAAACCTATCCAAGTTATGAAACCATGCAACGTAAATGGGTTATATTCTATCGAAAGCTCAAAATCAGGGTCTTGAGAACTCCAAACAAGTAACAATACTGCGAGTACCAATCCAATTGAGGTAACTATCCACCACAGGGTGTAACCTTGGTGAAGAAGGAAATAACCCGGGCCGCTTTCCTCCTCTCTTCCAAGATCATCAAAGACTGTTTGCGTATCTTCCGAATCCCCTAATTTGGATATTTCCTGATCCTTCGCCGGCTCGGAACTATGTAATAATCCGCCCAAAGGGCTCTGTGGAGTGATACTCATTCCATCTATTAGGTAGCCCCATGTAACTCCTGTCACGAAGGAGATGACATGTACCGCAACTGCGGGAGCCACGAAAGAGGAGTCAGTGAGAGCAGCACCAATCAAGACGAACGCAGCATCCCCGAGGGTTGCGATCAGAGTGGCTATTACGGTTCCATAGCTGACGAAACCCCTAGTGTACATCGGCATTATTACAATGGCTCCGCCACAACCAGGAGTGATGCCCATAATGGCACCGATCACAGGCTGCCATCGCCTATTCGTTCGAATCACGTCTACAAACCTTCCAGCGGTAACGTACTGTAACCAACTGAACAGCAGAACCATCGAAGCGACAAATACGGTCACGGCTAGAAAGGCATCTCGCATGCTCACAACTACCACTTCGATTACTTCAGCAGAGGTCGGCATCACACATTCCACTCCAAGTTTGTATAAATGATTTGACATCTTAGCAATGAGGAATACGATACTCCATTTTCCCGATTTTGAAATAGGACTCATCAAACTCAATCAGTTCAGAATCCAGGATTAGAAATGGGTAATTTCTGGTCTATTCATTGACCAGTTGCAGTTTCTCCTGAAGATTAATTATATCCTCTGGGGTATCTATGTTCAGTTCTAGAAATCTGTCTAGAACCTCGAATCTACTTGTCTCGATTACTTCCCTCAATGGTGAATTTGCTGGACTATTTCTTACCTTGTCGACATCTTCGAAAGTCAGCACTAGGGGGTGCCCGCCCCTGCCTTCCTTCATAGGACAGCAGGTCTCTTCTGAACAAATTAGACGATCCAGCGTGGAATCTGAGAATCCCGGTCGATCTACTGGAACAACAAGCAATCTGTAATTGTTTAACCCCGAGGAATCAATACTGTCAATCCCCACTTTCAGAGAGCCTGTTCTCCCTTCATGTGGATTCCGGTTTAGAATTACATTCACATCGCTCACAGTTTTGCAAATTTCCGCAAAATTTGACTCATTTGCAACTATGGTGATATTTGCCAACCGACTCGATAATCTTCTTGAAATCCAACTTATGAGCGTCTGAGAACCGACATCAACCAATGCCTTATCCATGCCAAGCCTACTGCTTGAACCAGCCGCGAGAATCACGCACTCCATACTATCGCTCCTAAAACCCATTAGCATATCTCGCTAAAATAATCCGTCTAGGAAACCACCGAGGTATGTCATGTAGGATAGGTAAGTTATGATCATCATAGTTCCAATATTTTTGGTGAACTCCTTTCCAGATATGAGCATCCATACCACGAATCCCGATGTTGCCATTACCACTAATATGTCCCTCTGAAACTCTACATCGACAGGAATCCCACTCCCAACAATACTCGCTATCCCAATTATCCCCATGATGTTCATAACATTGGAACCTAGAACGTTTCCTACGGCAACCCCTCCTTGCCCCCTAATCCCAGCTACTAGTGTAACAGCCAGTTCGGGCAATGAAGTCCCCAGTGCTACCACGGTCAGACCAATAACGGCCTCCGAGACCCCGAAAGTCTCAGCAATACCAGTTGATCCAATTACAAGTAATTCAGCCCCATACCATATCATCCCACCACCAATGACACAGAAGGGGATAGCAATGGACATTTTGTTTGGTAGCCATGAGTCTTCGAACTCATACTCATCTTCCGCCGATATTGCAACTGTGTAGGTGTAGTAGTAGTAAACTATCAGACATGTCAACATCACGACGCCCCCTAGAAGGGGAACTTCTCCAAAATAAACGAATATTGCCATGAAGAGAGTGGCTACCATTACTGCCATCGCATCCCTGTTTACCCCTTTTTCTGCTTCAGATTTTGCCCCTAAGACAGCTGCAGCTCCCAAGACCAACATCACGTTTGCGACGTTAGAACCTAGGACTCCTCCAACTGCAATATTTGGTACGCCACTATCAATAGCCTCAATCGCAACAGCCAGTTCGGGTAGTGATGTTCCAATTGCTACGACTGTGAATCCCACTACCAGGGGGGATACGCTTAGGATCTGGGATATCCTTGTAGCTCCTTGAACAAGAGCCTCCCCTCCGAACATTAGCAAAGCAAAACCGATTAGGACGAAACCAACGTCAACTACGGCCTCATCCATATTCTAGTCCTGAGACATTTCACAATTTACTCTTTTCCAGACATTTCGTTGGATTTCATTTTGTACATGCTCTCTCGATATGCCTTGAAACTACCTCTACACTTGGTATGGTGTGGTCCTCAAGTGTTGGTGAGAAAGGGACAGGAGTATCCAATGCTCCAATCACTACGGGGGGGGTTTCTAACCTCCAAAACGACTCTTCGATAATCCTGCTCGAGACTGTATGGCCAAAACCACCAGTCCACTGGGACTCTTGCAGAACGATTAGTCTACCAGTCTTGAGAACCGAGTTGATACATGTCCCAGAGTCTAAGGGAACGAGAGTTCTCAGATCCACAACTTCGACTTCAATCCCCCTGTTCGACACACTCTCTGCTGCATCAAGAGCAACGTGTACCATGGCACCCCAGGTGACAATTGTGAGATCTGCGCCCCCCCTGACTACTCTTGCCTTGCCAATCGAACTATCTCCATTTTCTAGCCTATTCATCACAGCCTCTGTATCCACTATTTGATTGATTGATTTGCCCCAGCCAGTTATGCCTCCTCTAAGTCCATACAGCCCAATATGCTCTAGATAGACAACAGGATCTGGAAGATGGTGTGACTCAATAAGCAGGTCATAAGCATCCTGAGGATTACTTGGAGTCACAATGATCAATCCTGGATCATTTGTAAGCCATGATTCAATCATGTTAGCATGAAATGGCCCACTCCTAGTCTTCGCTCCTAGGGGAATTCGTACTGTCATAGGTACCTCTGCACCCCATCTCCATCTCAATTGGGCCGCATTGTTGACTAGAGGGTTCATTGCTAGAGCTGCAAATCCTCCAAACTGTATCTCTGCAAGTGGCCTCATCCCTCCCAGGGCCGCTCCTGTCGCTGAGTGGATAATTATGGCCTCAGATAATGGCATATCGAGAAGTTTTGATTGATGACCCTTAGCCTTGAGTCCTAGATTCATTCCGAATGCACCTGCTACTTCCATATCCTCGCCCATGAACACCATTTGATCGCCGAATTGGTCTGCAAGTGCTGCCATTCCATTCTGAATTGCTCTACTGTAACTCCAAGAATTGGGAGCATCGGAGAACTCTATTGAGAGGCCACCAGAATCTAGACTGGTACTCGAATTAGCTCCTGACCCGTCAATTCTCCGTAGTTGCTTCTCGTGACTTGGTGCGTCCGAGATTGATGTAACTCCTTTGACAACTGAATTTCCCTCCGGCCATTCCATTTTTTCCAATTGGCTTCTGGCTAACTCCACCTTGCCTTCTTCTTCCATCTGAATGCGGTTGAGTTTTTGTTCTCCCACTCCGAGTTTAATCAATAACTCCCTATGGTTTGGGAGCGGATCTTTCTCGGACCAGTATCGCAGTAACTCCCTATCAACATAACCGGGGGGGTTGCCGCTTGATGCTCCAAGATACAAATCATCATGGTGATGAGCGTGCCCACAACCTCTCATTGTTTCCACGTGGATCAGCGTTGCTCCGCATCCATCCTTGGCGAACTCCTTAGCAACTGCAGTAGATGCATAGAATAGCGCTGGATCAGATCCATCAATAGTCCAGGCGGGGATTCCCATTGCATGCCCTTTATCACCGAATGTCTCTGCTCCTGATTGAGCAGAATTGATTGTATCAAGTGCTATCTGATTATTCTGAATCATGAAGCAAATCGGCAAACCACGAACCCCAGCGAAATTCATTGCCTCCCAGAACTCTCCGCTACTGCTACAACCCTCTCCTACAGGGGCTAAGTGGAATCTACTAACTCCTAGCCTACTTGCAGCCAGTGCCACTCCCGTGGTTGTCGCACTTGCAATAGGCAATGGTGCGGTAGGAGGCAGGATTCCTTTCTCCCAGTTTCCAATATGCAGGTCTCTACCGCCGCTTCCCTGAATTCCACCGTCCATGTAGGACTCTGCCTTGCCCATTTGGGCAGAAAAAACCTCGAGCGGGGTCTGTCCCATTGCAAGTGCTAGGCCCATATCTCTAATCATTGGGGCTACAATGTCTGCATTGTGACGGTTTTCTTCCGGCAAATCAACTGCACGCGTCATAGCTGTTGCACAAGCCACCACTCCTTCCTGCCAGGTTGATCTGAAACCCTTTCCACCAAAACTACCTCCATCTGGGGTGGGCAAACCATTCGTAAAGAGGTCCTTCAACTCCTCATCCACTAACCTAGTCCGAATCATTCGCCTCTGCCATTCTATTCTATTTTCCACAGTAATCGAAGCATAATGTGCAATTCTTCTCATGCAAAGTGTCAGATCAATTAGCAGTCTCTCCAATCTCCTCTTTAGGAATACTTCACCCTGCCTCATCGGTATGATTTCTGATTTCACGAGCCCAGATAGATCGGGCTCTAACGTCCTTTCCAGGTATCTTTCCTCAACTACTATCATGAATTCCTTAGAAAATTCGTGAAACTCTTCCCCAGTCATTTTCTCTTTACATTTCATTGAATCCCAACATTCCGAAACAGAATTTAGATGCCCATCGTGTCTCTCTGCTACAAATTCTAGCAAACTTTTCTTGGCTCTTTTTGACTTCAGTTTTGATGGAAAAGTCAATGCATTTGGAGGAATCCACCCTACTCCCCAAATTTTGGGAAAATTAGACTGCAGCTCCTCATTTTCATCATTATTTACGGCTGCGACGGAATCTGCAATAGCCCCCTCATTCCTTCTTCGTGCCTCTTCTTCTAGAGCTGCCCAATCCCCTGGATTCCTTTCCCAAATTTCCACGTTTCGCAGTCTACCCTTCCCTGAGGCAGACCTATCGAGGGTCGTTCGAACCCTTTTCCCACATCCCGTGCACTTACGATCTAATTTTTTTGACTTATGTGACCTAGTCTTCCAGGTTTGGTGAAGTTGGCATTCTGGACACTTCCAAACTCCTACTCTCGCCATATTGTTTCGAATTACGAATGAGCCTAGTACAACAATATTGGCCTGTATTTTCAAACTTTACCACAATTAGTGGTATTATGTGGTGTTAGATAATTATAGATGGAATTATTACCACAATTAAAAATGATATTATGTATATATTTACCACATATATTGAATAAATATTAGATTAAACAATATTTATGTATAATTACCACAATAAAAATGCATACTAAGGTAATATATACCACATTAATATTTGACCACGTTAGGATCTACCTCATCCGACCAGGCATTTATCCCTCCCAATAGGTTGTAAATCATGCCATTGCACAATCCGGAATCCACAATGAACCTGGCTACGGCATTAGACCTCTGTCCACTTCGGCAATAAACTACAATATCGCCTTGCGTGGGTAGTTCTTCTAATCTGGAAGGTATTTCTAGATGCATTATTCTGGAATCAGTGCCCTCAATTGACGAGATTTGTTCTTCATGGGACCTTCTAACATCTAGTAGGAACGGGGCCCAACCTTTATTTCTTCTTTCGGCGAATTCCTTAGCACCTATCTCAGAAAACCCCTTCTCTTGCTTCTCTGAGAGAGATGTTACCTTTTCTCGGTCGGCGTTCAAGGAAAACTCAAGTTTCCTGAAATCCATGGTCAAGGCATCGATTACTAGCAATTCTCCGGACAGACAGTTTCCAATACCAAGAATGATCTTAATCGCCTCGGTAGCTTGGATAGTTCCGACAATTCCTGGGAGAATTCCAAGAACTCCTGCCTCCGAGCAATTTGGCGCTAATTCTGGTGGTGGAGGCGATGGAAACAAATCCCGGTAGTTGGGGCCGTCCTTGAAATTGAATGATGAAACCTGTCCCTCAAATCTGTGAATACTACCAAAAATCCACGGTTTACCCAGAATCTCACATGAGTCACCAATCAGATATCGCGACTCAAAATTGTCTGTACCGTCAATAACCAAGTCATATTTAGAAATTATCTGAATCGAATTTTCACTAGTTAGTTTCTCTTCAATTTCCTCTATAACTATATCTGGATTTAATTCAGAAATCCTATTCGATGAAGACTTAACTTTCGCACTTCCGATTGAAGAAGTACTGTGAATTATCTGCCTCTGCAAATTCGATGAACTTACTTTATCATTGTCAACAATCCCGATTCTGCCCACACCAGCAGCGGCCAAGTACATTAATGCTGGAGATCCAAGACCCCCTGCTCCTACAACAAGAACTGATGATTTCAGCAATTTCTCCTGTCCCTCAGAACCAACATCCGGAAGGACCAGGTGTCGAGCATATCTCTCCCTCTGCTCCGGACTAAGATGGCGCGACATTGTCATTGTGAAAGGGAGTCCAATCAAGGTACCTTCGGTCCTCAATCTTGCTCTTCCAACCATTTTTCTGCATCAATCGCAGCTTGGCACCCCATGCCAGCAGCCGTAATCGCTTGACGATACCTTTTGTCGACAACATCCCCCGCAGCAAAAACTCCAGGAACCTCAGTCATTGTATTCTCCTTGTGGACTATGTATCCCTCGGAGTCAGTCTCAATCTGGTCTTCGAGGAATTCAGTAATTGGTTTGTGACCTATGGCAATAAATGCACCAGCGCAACTAATCTCCTCCTCCGATCCATCTCGTGGATCCTCCAGTAAAGCCCCAGTAAGGCCTTGCTCGCCTGCAATCCATTTTTTCACTTGCCTAAATGTCTTGATTTCTATTTTAGGATGCTTCTCTGCTCTTTCGTACATGACCTTTGACGCCTTGAACACATCTCTCCGGTGGATGACAGTAACCTTACTCGCAAACCTAGTCAGGAAAGTAGCCTCTTCCATTGCTGAATCGCCTCCTCCAACAACAATGATTTCCTCGTCTCGGAAGAAAGCTCCATCACATGTGGCACATGTGGAAATCCCACGTCCTTTCTGCTCCTCCTCACCCTCTGCTCCAAGCCAAATTGCTTCTGCACCTGTGCAAATAATTAGTGAATGAGCCCTAAACTCCTCTCCTTCGACCCAGACTCGAAAGGGTCGTTCGGAGAGATCGACTCTTTCGACGTTCTTGTCATGAACCTCCAAACCGAACCTTTCGGCTTGCTCCCTCATATCGATCATCATTTCAGGCCCGCCTATTCCCTTGGGGTATCCGGGGAAATTCTCAACATCTGAGGTTAGCATTAGTTGGCCCCCGGACATGTAACCTGCGAACATCAATGGATCCAGCAGGGCTCTAGCCGTGTATAGGCCTGCAGTGTATCCCGCAGGGCCAGAACCAACAATGATTACACTTCTGACTTCCTCTCCCATAGGTCACCGAGGTGTAAGGCATCCTTTGAATCTTGACAGTCAGAAATCCCGCTTGATTTTGATAAAATAGAGAAAGAAATCGTAATATAACAACCATCAAGCGGTCGATATATGCCAAAATACATGTATTCTGGAAACTACACTAAGGAAGGTGCTGCTGGCCTACTAAAAGACGGGGGCAAGGCAAGAAAGGAAGAAGCGATGAGGATAGTTGAAGCCATGGGAGGGTCACTAGAAGCCTACTATTGGTCGTTCGGCGAGATGGATTTCATGATGATTGCCGATATCCCCCAGGCAATGGCAGTGAAGTTCTCTCTCCACGTCGGAGCATCTGGAGTCTTCAATGGAAAGCTGACGCCTCTCATCACCGTAGAGGATATGGACCAAGCCACTTCGACTGAATTGCCTTCTATGAGCCTTCCCGGCGAGTGAAACCTTCTCTCACTCAGACATTGCCGCTACTGCGCCAACCGCCGATCTGGCATGAGGCTCAAGTCGCGGCTCGATATGCTCCGGCTCCGCTCCTGGACCTATGATGCCCAATCCTATTGGCTTGTTATGCTTGATTTGAAGTTCGATCACGGACTTGGTGACCGACTGCCCCATCACTAGGCCATGGTCAGTCTCCCCCCTCTCGATAATTCCCAACACTACTGCCCCTTGTACTTCGGTACTCTGGAGCATCCTATCTATTGCCAGGGGGGCTTCCATCGATCCAGGCACCCATACGACCTCAGAAACTTCCCAATTTTTCGAAACAGCCTCTTCAATCGCATATTTCAGCATCCTCTCAACTTGTTCCCTATGGAAAGAACCGCAGACGATACCTAGATTCAAGATTCAACACCCATCCTCATCATTGCCTCCACCACTGCCTGTGTCCTGGAGTCTATCTCTATGTTAACCAAATCTCCCTCAGATTTATTCCCAATGCTTGTTATCCTGAGTGTCTCAGGGATTATGTGCAGGAAGAAACCGCTTTCATCGCATTTTCCTACCGTCAGAGACATCCCATCAACTGCGATGTAACCCTTCTCTAGAACAAATTGGTCACACCCTTCTGGAATGGAGATCAGGAAATCAACTCCATCCCCCACCTCTTCTCTTTTCAGAATCTCTGCTGTACCAATAATGTGTCCTGAGAGGATGTGACCGCCCAACTCATCTCCAAGACGTAGCGATCTTTCCACATTTAGCAAGTCTCCAACCCGCCTTTTGGAAAGCGTAGTTCTGCTTAATGTCTCATAAATCGCATCAAATGAGACTATCCCGTTATCTAAACTCACTACTGTCATACAAACTCCGTCTAAAGATACGCTTGCACCTATTTCCAGAGCAGTATCGAATCCGTTTAGATCCACAGAAAATGTACGTACTGAATCGTCACCACCAATCTCCACTATGGGGGCAGTTCCTGCAACAATTCCGGTAAACATCCTAATCTTCCTCGTAAGGTCCGCCCTCTGTTCCGGGCCACAGATCCAGGATTCTTGCGATAATCTTCCTGGTCCCGTCTAGATCGTCAGATAGTCCTTCTACCCGTGTCACTTCTACGTGTTCGAAACCATGTTTATCCAATCCTTTCCTAATTGCATCGATAGAGTGCTTCTGGTCATACCCTAGTGCGATTAAACCCGGATTTATCTGCTTTAGAATCTCGAAAATAGGAACCCCGGGGGGGTTTCCAATTATTGCCCTGTCCACCGGTTTCAGGCCTTCTACCATCCTTCTCCTTAAGTCCTGACCCGTCACTGGCTCGTGCTTCTGCTTTCTCACCGTTTCATCATGCGCGATTACGACAACTAGCTCCTCTCCAAGCGATTTCGCTTGCTCTACATAGTGCAGATGGCCTGCATGTAGTAGATCGAAGATACCAACTGCCATCACCCTAGTCATCATCCATCCTCCTCTGATGCCTCGCCTAATCTTTTTCATTGAAAATTTTAGAAATCTGCTCGCCGGTTATCATCGGAATCCCATGCCTTTTCGCGTATTTTCTAGCACCTTCCACCGACAAAGCGCCGTCTCCATCCGGTTCGAGCATCTCTGCTCCGATCGTGCAAGCTGTCAAACCAGCCAATCTCGCAATTGAAACGGCAAGCTCTGTATGGCCCTGACGCGTCTTTAGACCACCGGGAGACTCTCTGCATACGGGGATATGGCCAGGAGTCCTGAATTCCTTCCCGAGCCTTTCCTTCGCTTTAGCTCCATCTTCCCCTTTTACAATCAGTTCTTCAGATAATTCTCCAAATCTTCTCGTTGTTAAGGATCTGTCTCTGTCTGTAATTCCCGTGTACGTCTCCCTATGGTTAAGAGAAAGGGTGAATGCCGATCTTGAGTCATACTGGAGGTCATTTGTTACTAGATGTCCTAGAACAGGATTTTCTTCCACCAAAGACTTGTGAGAGTGAATGTCTTGTAACCAGGGAAGGCCGAAAATTTCTCCAATTTCGTTACCTATGGCAAGGAAAAGGAGGCCCCCGCAGTCGTTTCTCAGCCTTCTAATCACTTCTGGAGTCGCTGCTGCTGCATGCCAGAGAAGATCAGTTTCCATCTCTCTGTAGTCCGAATCGTATATCATCACAGGTCTTCCAGATTTGAAGGCAGATATTGCCTCTCCCACCTCATTGTCCATGTCACGCGGAGGGGTCATAGATACCCGACATTTTCGGTCTAGAAAAAGTGATGTCTTCGAGCCCCTCGCATTGTCCTGTGAGCGGCTTTTCAGAATCTTCTGCCCCATTGAGGGTGGATTTGGCGGGAGGATGGACCGATGTTCCACCCTATCCTACAGATTTTGGAGGGGAGGTAGTAAATTTCGCAATAAATCACAGAGTTAGTGTAAAGAAACGTGAGGAAGCGGAAGATTCTGATTTAGAATTCGACTTCCCAGTCCCTCGTGGTTCTGGACTGGGCACCAGTTCAGCGATGAACGTTGCACTGGCAGCGCTGAATTCGTCCAGCCAATTAGAGAACCTCGATGAAATAGCCGAACAGGCATTCCTTTCAGAGTCAAAAGAGAATCGCTGTGGAAGGCAAGATCATTGGGCCTCTGCATTTGGTGGTTTCAATCACCTTCTGTTTATTGGAGACTCAGTAGAGAGAATGCCCTTCGAGCCTATGAAGTCCTCATTGAATTGGCTGAAGAAGCATCTGGTAATTGCTTACTCGGGAAGCAGCAGGAACTCAGGGGAAATCCAGGAATCGGTATGGTCCAGTTTCTCAAATGGGGACGAGGGAGTAATCCAAGGTTTACACAAGATAAGGAGTTCCGCGAGAGAAATGGCAAACGGTTTGCAACAGGATAGGAGAGATTTGGTAGTTTCTTCATTGAGGGGAGTCTGCGAGGGAGTCGATATGATCGACCCCTCTATACACGATCCGTTTCGTGGTGTAATCATGCCTCTGATTGAGTCAGGATCGATCGTGGCTTGGAAGGCGCTAGGGGCCGGTGGAGGGGGGTGCTCAGCTTTGCTTTGCTCACCTTCTGGCAAGGAATATGCCACTAAGCGCATCGAGGACGAGGGTTGGCAAATTCTGGATTGGGACTTCGATAATCAAGGGGTACAGGTTACTCAATGAATATTGTAGTCCTAAATCTCAAACATGACCATTTGTCCGCGGAACTATGGCCGGACGCCGCTCGATGTTTTTGCCCCTGGCTCTATTGGTCCTAATTGCCCCCATGGCGTCTTCCTCTATCTGGGTAGAAGAAGTACCTAATGGCGGTTATGATGCCGAAGGAAAGTGGGCCCCATCAGTGGAGTCAGAGATACATTGGAAATGGTGGACACATTGGAGCAGAGACAAGGATTCCAACTCCATTGACGACAGACTGGAATGGCTAATTGAGCAACCGGAGGAAGTCAAGAGGGACTGGTGGAGGCGAGCTCCGGAAGGACATGCCAGGATCTTCGTAGACTACGACCACCACCCAACTGATGCCGATATCTCTGCCTTGGAGTCACTAGGGGTCGAAGTTACTTTCAGGTTCGGATACCTAAATACTGTCTCAGCCACCTCGCCTGTATCTTCAATATTGGATGAAAATGGGATTAGATCACTCAGTGGGGTTGTGATGATTGAGGACCTCGGACTAGCCGAGACAAATATGAACGAAGCCGTGCCAAATATGGCGGTTGACAATGTCTGGAATGACTTCGGACTAGACGGAACAGGCTCGGTAATTGCGGTTCTCGATACTGGAGTTCGTGGCGACCACGAGGGTCTAAACGATATGGACGACGATCCCTTCACCTGTATCGACGACCCTCCGGACCCAGATCCACTGGATCCAGAGCCACAACCAATCCCTTCCGACTGCGATCCGAAGATTATCGCTTTCTTTGATGCCGTTTTCACCGATGATGAACAAGATCCCTCCACGTCATATGATTCGGGCACCCATGGCACTCATGTCGCAGGAATTGCTGCCGGCTCGGGAGGGGGGCAGACAGACCCTGGAACCGGTGAGAGATATGTCGGTGCCGCGCCTGGAGCCTACCTGATAAACATCCTAGGGTGTTGCGACGGCGATATCGAGGATGTGATGCAAGGTGCCCAGTGGGCCATAGACAATAGGGACAAGTATGGAATCGACATAGTCACCTCTTCTTTGGGGGAACAGCAGTTCGAGGTTCACATCGACAATGACGGGAGCTCCGCTTGGAGCCGTCAGATGGACATGGTCGTTGAGGCCGGAATCATAACCACCCTCTCTGCGGGTAACGAGTTCGGTGGAGCGACCCTTGCTGGGTGCAACACAATCGACAGCCCGGGTGACGCTGAGCTACCAGTCACAGTGGCTAGCCTGGACAAGGACCTTGGTCTGGCGATTTACAGCAGTCGTGGGTACACCTCGGACCTCCGAGTCAAGCCGGATGTCGCTGCTATTGGCTCAAACATAATGGCTCCTGACGCAGCGACTCAGGATGGGTACACGAGCAAGTCGGGCACCAGTATGGCCACACCACTTATGGCCGGAATCGCAGCACTGATGGTTCAAGCGAACCCCGATTTAACGCCGACAGAGTTCAAGGACATAATCTCCGCTCACTCCATTGAGAGAGATATCCAACTCTTGAACGACCCCGGATTCAACGACTGCAGCCTCCTGGAAACCCGTCCCGACAACGAGTTCGGTTTTGGTCAGGCAGACCCAACTGCCTTTGTAGAGGCCGCTGGGAGTATAGACAGATCCCTGAACGTCTCAATGGGAGTCTCCACCCTGCAAGAAATAGGGAATGGTAGCTATGTCACAGGTACCTCCAGTGGAGCAGCCCCGGGCACTGGCTTGGTAGAGGTTAAGGTAGGCGGAGGCCTTTGGTCGGGAGCTGCCGATTTATCCAAGGACGGGGACTGGTCATCTTGGAGCATAAAACTAGATCCGCATGAAAAATCTGGGAACTCGACAATTTATGCGAGGTTGGTAGTTTCCGATGACAGCATTTCCCCAGTGGATGCAAGAAGGGTGATTCTGGTAGATGCCCAATTTTCCGGCTCATCGTCTTCCTCGGGATTGACCAACCTAGGCCCAATCGCCTTCTTCGTACCCTTCCTGCTAGCAATAGCCCTGGTTTTGTTCGTCGGTAGAAGGGAAGAATGGCTTCAAACCCCGATCTCCCAAAGCGACCAAACTAGCCAAGACGAGATTTCGCACGCAGAGCCAGAGGATGCATTGTCTTGGTCAGAAAGGATGTGGGAAAACGTGACCGAGTTAGGCAAGGGAGGGGCGATAACCGAGAACCCAATCAAGAGAGTACTAACCCTTTGCCTTCTCTACTTCGCCCAAGGCCTCCCGTCGGGTTTCGCAAGCGTGACATTTGCGGCATATCTCGTAGCAAACGGGGTTTCAGTGCCCGAGATAGCGATTCTGTTCGCAACTGTCTCCCTCCCATGGACCTTCAAGTGGATATGGGGGCCTCTGGTTGACTCGGTTTACATCGAGAAGTATGGTCCTCGAAGGCAATGGATAGTGTTCGCTCAAACCGGAATGGCACTGACCCTTGGCTCCTTGCTTCTGGTTCCGGACTTGAACGGGCAAATCGATCTAGTTGCTAGAATCCTATTCATCCACAACATATTCTCGTCGTTGCAGGACGTGGCAACCGATGCTCTCGCAGTGGAGGTTCTCGAGCCCGATGAGGTAGCCAGGGTGAACGGGCTTATGTTCGCCGCGAAGAGGGTCGGAATCATCTTCGGTGGGGCGGTCCTGGGGGTGTTAATCACCAAGATAGGGATATCCGGAGTAATCGCAGCGCAATTAGTGATG
>Ga0209433_10000100_pt1 | contig 25148 bp, 20 predicted proteins | sample METZYME_5_50m_FD_187552 | JGI IMG/M metagenome (GOLD analysis project Ga0209433, IMG submission 187552) | Marine microbial communities from oxygen minimum zone in mesopelagic equatorial Pacific - METZYME_5_50m (SPAdes) (version 2) | ecosystem: Environmental > Aquatic > Marine > Oceanic | place...
TACTGATAAATGATGATTTTAATCCTAAGCTACTTAGGGCTGGTAATGACAATTTATTTCAATCAGATCTATTTTCAAACACTATTTCAACTTTAATTGATAAAGAAATTGAAATTTTTGATAGTAGCGGTGCATATGGGGCAGCTAGAGCAGTAGGTTATGATTCAAATAATTTTAATTCATTGAGTGAAAAAATTACTAAAAATGATTATGTTAAAACTTTTGAACCAATAAATAAAAAAGATTCATATTTAAAAGCATATCATCTTTGGAAAGAAAATTTAGAAAAAATTATAAAATAGAGTATTATGACAACAATAGGAAATAAAGAATTTTTTAAAGGGATCAATAAAATTGAATTTGAAGGTAAAGACTCCAAAAATCCATTAGCCTTTAAATACTATAACCCGAATCAAATAGTTGCGGGCAAGACAATGCGAGATCATTTTAAGTTTGCAGTTGCTTATTGGCACTCATTCTGTGGACAAGGTGCAGATCCATTTGGAGTTGGTACTCAAAATTTTCCATGGGATAAGTCTAAAGATCCTTTTGAAGCATCAAAGGATAAGGCAGATGCAGCATTTGAGTTCATATCGAAGATGGGATTTGATTATTTCTGCTTTCATGATTTTGATTTAATTGAAGAGTCAGATGATTTTTCAGAATCTGAAGATAGATTGAACTTTATTACAGATTACGTTCAAAACAAGATGAAAAAATCTGGAATAAAATTACTTTGGGGGACTGCCAACTGCTTTTCAAAACCACACTACATGAATGGAGCTGCAACAAATCCTGATTTTGACGTCGTTTCTAGAGCGGGAGGCCAAATTAAACTTGCTTTAGATGCAACAATTAAATTAAATGGCGAAAATTATGTTTTTTGGGGAGGACGAGAAGGGTACATGTCATTATTGAATACAGATATGAAAAGGGAGCTTGATCACTTGGCTCAATTTTTAAAAATGTGTAGAGATTACGCAAGATCAAAGGGATTTAAAGGCACTTTCTTTATTGAACCCAAACCAATGGAACCATCTAAACATCAATATGATTTTGATACTGCAACATCTATCGGTTTTTTAAAGGAATATGGCTTAGAAAAAGATTTTAAGATTAATATCGAAGTTAACCATGCTACTTTAGCTCAACATACTTTTCAACATGAATTAACTGTGGCTGCTAAATCAGGAATGTTGGGAAGCATTGATGCAAATAGGGGTGATTATCAAAATGGTTGGGACACTGATCAATTTCCAACAAACATTCAAGAAACTACAGAAGCAATGTTAGTTTTTTTAAAAGCGGGAGGTCTTCAAGGTGGTGGAATTAATTTCGATGCCAAACTTAGAAGAAATTCCACAGATCTCGAAGATTTATTTTTGGCTCATATCGGAGGGGCAGATACTTTTGCAAGATCATTATTGATTGCAGATAAACTTTTATCTGAATCACCTTTACCAGAAATGTTAAAGAATCGATATGAAAGCTTTGACTCTGGAAATGGAAAAAAGTTTGAAGAAGGAAAATTAAACCTCGAGGACCTTTATAGTTTTGCAAAACTAAATGGAAATTTAAGTCTTAAAAGTGGAAAACAGGAAATGATTGAGAATATACTATTCAATTACATTAGATAAATCAAAATATAATTTTTCAATAATAGTTTACTTAACATTAATTTAAAACTCCGAATTTTTTTCCAGCTTCCTCAAATAATTGTACTGCTTTTTCTATTTGATTTTTTGTGTGTGCTGATGATATCTGAACTCTAATTCTTGCAAGTCCTTTTGGCACAACTGGATAAGAAAAACCAACTACATAAATCCCATTATCAAGTAAATAATCGGCGATTAGGGAAGCCTTTTTGTCATCGTAAATCATAACTGGAACAATCGGATGAGATTTTCCCTTTATGTCAAAACCTAATTGTGATATTTTTTCTCTAAAAAAACTAGTGTTTTTCTTGAGATTATCTATAATAGTTGTATCCTTTTGAATTAATTCTATTGCCTTAAGAGAGGCCCCTACAATAGCAGGAGCAAGAGTATTAGAAAATAAATATGGTCTTGATTTTTGTCTAAGAATATCAATAATTTCTTTTTTCCCAGTTGTAAAACCACCACTTCCACCACCTAATGCTTTACCCAAAGTTCCAGTAATAATATCTATTTTCCCAATAACATCGAGTTCTTCCTGAGTACCTTTTCCATTAGATCCGATAAAGCCTGTTGCATGACAATCATCAACAAAAACTAGTGAATCGTATTTTTTTGCTAAGTCACATATTAAATCAAGTTTTGCAATCGTTCCATCCATTGAAAATACACCATCGGTAACTATAACTCTGTTTCTATATTTTGATGCCTCCTTTAATTTATTTTCAAGGTCATCCATATCACTATTATTGTATCTAAATCTGGCTGCTTTACACAATCTAATTCCATCTATTATTGATGCATGATTTAGACTATCACTAATGATCGCATCATTATGATCAAACAAGGGTTCAAAAAGACCTCCATTTGCATCAAAAGCGGCTGCGTAAAGGATGGTATCTTCCGTCTCTAAAAAATTTGATATTTCTTCTTCTAATTTTTTATGAATATCCTGAGTTCCACAAATAAATCTTACAGATGCCAAGCCAAAACCATGTGTGTCAAGGGATTGTTTTGCGGCATCAATTATTCTTTTATCAGATGCCAAACCCAGGTAATTATTTGCACAAAAATTTACAACTTCATCTTTGTTGGCATTAATTATTGCTTTTTGAGGAGATGTTATAATTCTTTCATTTTTATATCTTCCAGAATCCTTTATTTCTTCTATTTCAATTTTTAATCTTTTTTTTAGTGATTGATACATATTTTTTATAGCTTTTCATCACAAATTTAAGTGTTTTTTGAAGAATAGAATTTTAATAACTGGCGCACTTGGACAATTGGGAGAATTTTTTGTAAAATCACTAATTAGTAATAATAATTATGTTTTAGCTACTGATATAAAGGAAAATAAAATTCTAGATTGTGACTTTGAATATTTTGATATTTTAGATGAGAAAAGAGGTGACTTTTTAATTAAAAAATATAAGATTAATCAGATATATAATTTTGCAGCCATACTTTCTGCAAAAGGTGAACAAAACCCTCTATCAACATGGGAAATAAATAATACTGGCTTTACAAATATTGCTAAACTATGTCTCAAAAATAATATAAAGAGAATTTTTTGGCCCAGTTCTATTGCCGTATTCGGTCGAAATTCAAACCTTAATCTTGCCACTAATGATGAGCCAATGCTTCCAGAAACTATGTATGGAGTTTCTAAACTAGCATGTGAAAAATCTATGTTTTATTTTAATTATAAAAAACTCCTAGATATAAGGTCAATAAGGTTTCCAGGAATTGTTTCTAATTCTAAGCCTGGAGGTGGTACAACAGATTACATTGTTGATATGCTTTATTATGCAAAACAAAAAAAAGATTATACATGTTTTTTGAAACAAGATACATTTTTGCCGATGTTGCATGTAGATGATGCAGTTGATGCATCAATAAAACTTATGGATTGTGAACTGAACAAAATTTCTCTAAATCAACCATATAACATATCCTCCTTTGAAACATCTCCCTCATTGTGGCAGAAAACAATTCGGTCAATTGGATATGATTTAAATGTAAATTATAAAATAGACTTTAGACAAAGTATAGCAGATTCTTGGCCTAAAAAAATTAATGATTCTACTCTTAGAAATGATATAAAATGGGTACCAAAATTTGATGGTTTTGATACTGCAAAGAATATTTTAGAATCAATTTAATTTTAAATTAAAGAGTGCAGAAATTAAGGTTATTGGAAACCAATCAGATTTTTGTTCACAATATATCAAGTGTTTAGTGCTTTTTGGTTCATACAATTTACCGCTGAGTGCATTTTCAATTATATCATGTTTCATCAAAGAATCATTCTTATCAGTTATTATTTTATCTGAAAAATAATTAATCATTGTAACCGGTATTTTCTCTAATCCAAGCTCTTTTAAGGCAAAATATCTGTGGTGCCCATCAATTATCATTTTTGATTCAGAGCAGATGATAATTGAAGAAATTATTACTGAATCATCTTTATATTTTAAATTGGCTTTTAAAATTTCTTTTTTATCAGCAATAACTTTTTCATGGGGGAAAAGCAAATTAATATCAATCTCAGATACTTCTTTTATAATATTATTATCAATTTTTATTGAAAACATATTTCAAATATAAAAAAACCCAAATTTTTAATTAAAAACTTGGGTCTTTATGCGGAGAGACGGGGATTCGAACCCCGGCGACGGTTTCCCGTCGACAGATTAGCAATCTGCTCCATTACCACTCTGGCACCTCTCCAATCGGGAGGACAAATTTAAGTTATAATTTAATATGTGTATAAATAAACTAAAGGTTTTTTGTTAGTTTTTTTATTAGCTTATTATCATTGAAAAAAACTTTTAAAAACACCTTTAAAACTGTATATGTTGGTATTGCCAAAATCATTCCTGCAATTCCAAACAAAATTCCTCCAACTAAAATAATTAAGAAAATCTCCAACGGATGAGATTTTACAGAATTTGAAAATATGTAGGGTTGACTAAAAAAATTATCAATTAATTGGGCAATGATGTATCCAATTATGACATAAATAGTTTTTGGTATTACAATACTGCTAAAATCTTCACCTAAGTAACTTGTCATGGTTAGGAAGCTCATGAGAACTATGCCAATCAGTGGCCCTATGTATGGAATTAAATTTAGTATTGCGCATAAAAATGCAATCACTACAGCATCTTTAACTCCAAATATCAAAAGAATAATAGTATAAAGAGTAAATAAAATACTTATTTGGAATACTAAACCAAGAAAGTATCTTGTAAGAAGTCCCTTAACATCAACTAAAGATTTTTCAATTCTTTTTTTCATTTTCGATGGAAATAAAAGAATAAAGATTTTTTCAAAATATTCTCCATCCTTGAGTAAGAAAAAAGTTATAAACAAAACTGATAGAATTCCAAGAGTGATGGAACCTAGAATCGAACCTATGGAGTTGAGTAATGCTGGTATTGCCTCAACACTATTTTTAGTTAAACCTTCAATATCTATAATACTGGAAGCTAAGTCTATATTATAAGCTTTTAGGTATGCTCCAAATTCGGCATAAAGATTATTTATCTTAGCTTGAAAAGCATTTACATTTAGTAAGGATAGGTTTTTTCCTTGCTCAAGTACCAAGGGGATTAAGAGAGAAATAATTCCGGATATAATTATAATAATTAAAAGTATTGCTACAATACTAGCAATGGTAACTCTAAATTTAAGTTTTTCACAAAGAAACTTAACAATTGGTCTTGATAATAATGCTATTATTGAAGCAATTATTAAGTAACCCAAAATAATTTTAATTTCAAATATTATATACCCAATAATAAATATTGAAATTAAATATAAAATTGATTTGAATATATTATTAGATAATTCTCCTTTAATCATTAAACAAATATATTATTAAATCATTGAAAATGTGGCACAAGTCATAATGCCAGCTGTCTCTGCCCTCAATCTAGTATTACCAAGTGTTACAAATTTAAAACCATTAATCTGTGCATCTTTCAATTCATTTTTAGAAAAATCACCCTCAGGTCCAATTAATACAATGTTATTTTTTGATATATGAAATGACTCTGCTAATGATTTTTTTTTCAAATTCTCGCATGTCGCTATTAACTTGTTATGTCCAGTATTTAACTTTATAAAATCTTTAAATTTAACTGGCTTGTTAAGTTTTGGCAGATTGTATTTGAAGGATTGCTTTAATGCAGAGATTATGATCTTATTACACCTTTCAATTTTTATATTCTTTTTTAATGTTCTTTCGGATATAATAGGTGTAATTTCAGATAAACCAATTTCTACAGCTTTTTCCAAAAAAATCTCAAATCTTGATGATGATTTTAAAATGGAAATTGCAACATGAAGATGCTTATTAGATTCAACTACTTCACTGGATAAAATTTTAAAAAGTGAAGATTTTCTGGATAATTTGATGATTTTTACTTTGAACTTCAAATTTTTGCCGTTCGTGAATGTAATTACATCACCCTCTTTTTTTCTTAAAACTTTAATTATGTGGTTGTTTTCAATACCATCTAACTGAAATTCAACAGTTTTTTTATCAATATCTTTATTATAAAACAATTCCATTAAATTTTATATCTAGCTTTCGAGCTAAGTTTTAAATTTGAGAATTTATTTTCTTTAAACTTAAGATAACCCACCATAGCTATCATAGCAGCATTATCTGTCGTGTACTGAATTTTCGGAAAAAAAATGTTTAATTTTTCTTTATGTTGCTCAAAATAATTTCTAATACCTGAATTAGCAGAAACTCCTCCTCCAAAAACAATATTATTCACACCTGTAATTTTTACTGCATTCAAAACTTTTTCAGATAAAATTTTAATTATTGTTTCTTGCAAAGAAGCACAAAGGTTATCACATTCAAGTTCAATAAATTTATCATTTTGTCGTAAGCCTTTTTCTATACATCTTTTGAAATTTGTTTTTAATCCACTAAAACTAAAATTCAATCCATCAACATTTGGAATTGTAAATTTGAATTTATTATTGTCACCATTTTTAGACTTTTTATCTATGATGGGGCCAGCAGGATAATTAAGTCCGATTATTTTTCCGCATTTGTCAAAAGCTTCTCCAATTGAGTCATCTAAAGTTTCTCCAATTAAATCCATTTTAAAATAATTATGGCAAAGTACTATTTGAGTATGTCCTCCTGAAATATTAACCCCTAAAAATGGAAAGTCTGTTTTTTCTTTACAATTATCTTCAATAAAATGACAAAGTAGGTGAGCCTGCATATGGTTTACCTCAATAAGTGGAATTCCTAATGACATTGAAAATGATTTTGCAAAAGAAGCCCCAACTAATAAAGATCCTAAAAGACCTGGTCCTCTTGTGTATGCTATGGCATCTAGCTGATTTTTTTCGATATTTGCATTAGATAGTGCAAGTTTAACGACAGGGATTATGTTTTTTTGGTGTGCTCTAGATGCCAATTCTGGAACTACACCGCCATATTTTTCATGAACCTCTTGGTTAGCAATAACATTTGATAGTATTTTATTATCCTGGATTATTGCAGCTGATGTTTCATCACAAGATGATTCTATTCCTAGAATTTTTATAGGCACAATCTTTGTTTTTTTATAAATATAATGTTATCAAATATCAAAAATATTTTTTCAACAAATAAAAAAAGAAAAATTTTAATTTTCTTCGTTTTCTTCTTCGTCATATTGTCTATTGTTTTCTCATATGTTGAAAACAATATTCAAAAAATTATATCTAATGAATTCTCTAAAAGGAGTAATTATCAAATGAAACTTGATGATGTTGATTTTAATTTTTCAGGAAATGTGTCTTTTGATAACATAATTATATTTAACTCAAATAATGATACATTATTCTATGCACCTAATTTGACAATAAATCCGAAAAGTGTTCAAAATGCTATAGTTGATAATAATTATGATTTCGAAAATGTAACTGTAAGGAATGGACTCTTTTTTATCCAAAATTTTGAGACTATTGATTTTTTAAAGTCTGACAACTCAGTAAACACTCGCTTACTAATTAAAAACTTAAACTTAAATAACCTCAAACTTATGTTTGATAACAGATCAAGTGTTTTTGATTTAGAACTAAATAATTTGAGCCAATTTGAAGATTTTTTAAATTTTTCAATCAATAGCTCTAAAATTGACCTATTTGAAAATAAAGAATATAGAAATATAAGTGGTGATTTTAAAATGCTTAATAAGTCTTTACAACTAGATAATTTGAGATTTTTAGTTGATAATTCGTCATTTTTTACAAATGTAAATATTGAAAATATTGACAATCTAGATAGTTTAGTTTTTTATGGAAATATTTACAATTCTAAACTAGTATCCTCCGATTTTATAAGTGGATCAAAACCTACAGAATTTGATTTTAATTCCAATTTTAATGGAGATATAAAAAAAATCTCATTTACTAATTTAAAATTAGACAGTCGTAATACTCGGCTAGATGCTAGTGTAGATTTTAATCTTCCCACGAAAGGTAAGTTCTCAAACGTTAGACTTAATTTTAAAAATTTAAATTCCTCTTCATTTGAATTAGAAAATATTTATCCTGAAATTTTTGGGTCTATTTTACCATCCTCTTTAAAGTCTTTTGGAAATTTCTTTTTCACAGGAGAATTATCTTACAATGAGGATAGAATAAAATCAAATTTTAGCTTAAAAAATGATAATGGAGAGATTTATACTGATTTGGATATTTTTGATTTTGAAGAAATTGATAATGCAAGTTATGTTGGAATCTTCAGAGGGATTGACGTTGATTTATCAAATTTTATTACCCTTCCTTTCCTTGGAAAGTCAACATTCCAATTTACTATTGATGGTAAAGGTTTTGTTCCAGAATTGCTTAACTCGAAATTAAAAGGTAAAATAGACGATTTAAAAATTAAAGATTATAACTATAGTAATATAGATATTTTTGGTGATGTTTCTGATAAAGTTTTTAATGGAACTTTAACTGTTAATGATGAAAATATTCAAATGGATTTTATTGGATTGGTTGATTATTCAAATCAATTCATTGATTTTGATTTTTCAACAAATATTTCCAAAGCTAATATTGGTAAACTTAATTTAACATCTATCAAAAACAATACACTTTCTGGGCAGATAACCACTAAGCTAAGAGGAAGTAGCGCAGCAGATTTAATTGGAGATCTCTCATTTAATGATTTTAAATATTTTTCAGGTGAAGCAAGTTATAATTTTGATCAGCTTATTGCTCAATCAAGAATAAACAATGATAAGAGGTTTTACAGTATTAATTCGCCAGACGCTCTAACAGGTATAATTATTGGTGATTTGAATTTTTTACAGCTTACAGATATTTTAAAGAAACATGTTTTTTCACGCTATAAAAACTTTAAAAGCTCTGATTGTACTTATTCAGATGTGAGCTTTAATTTAAATTTAAAACCAAAGTTTGCTAGTGTCTTGAACAGTAAAATAGTTATTGATGAAAATACTTTTATAAGAGGCAGTTTTAATGTTGACAAATCTTATGAGTTGATTTTGACGAGCCCACTTATAAAGTCAAATGAATTAAGCCTTGAAAACATTAATTTAAAAATTAACGACAACTCGGGTTTTTTAAAACTAAGTAGATTTCAGTCCAAATTATTTGATGGCGATGATTTAATTATTTCTTCATCTTTTGAAAATGATAAAACAAATTTTTTAATAGATTTTAATTCAGTCAATGGAAACAATAAAATTAATTTTAATCATACTTTAGATAACGTTCAAAGGTCTGTTTTCTCTTTCTTGAAAATTTCATTTGATTACAACAATAACAAATGGGTTTTAGACGAATCATTAGATATTGAAAGAAATAAGTTGATTTTAAGCGAAAATTATAGGGAATTAAAATCAATGAAAATTAAATCCAATGATCAAGTTATTGAATTCAAATATCTAGATAACAAAAATCAATTTGATTTTGAGTCTATTTTTGATAATGTTGGTTTTTCATCATTATTTCCAAAACCTAAAAATATTTTATATGAAGGATTGGTAAATGGAAAAATTTCTCTGAAAAAAGATGGTGATTTATATAATAGTGAGTCTAGCTTAATTATAAATGATTTTTCATCAAATGGATACGTATTAGGAGATGCTTTAATAGATATTAATAACTCCATTTCTAGAGACAAGTATGATTTATCTGTTAAAATAGTTAATAAAGAAAATAATATTTTTATTGTAGATGGTTCTTTTCAAATTAAAGATGATGACTTCCCCGTAAATTTAAATGTAATCTCAAAGAATTTTAAAATTAAGCCCTTTTCAGCTATTGGTGAAGATGTATTACAAAATTTTGAAGGTTATTTTGATTCAAGCTTCACTGTAACTGGATCATTTTATGAACCAAATTTTAATGGGAACTTAAAGGCAATAAACTCTAGTTTTGATGTTCCTTACTTAGGAGTGAGATATAGTTTTCCTGAAAATCCTTCTTTTAAACTTGAAGGAATGTCAATTAAAATGGAAGACTTTGTCATTGAGGATGTTTTGAAAAATACTAAAGGAATATTATCAGGTAGGATTAATCATAATAGGCTTAAGGATTGGTTTTTAGATTTTAACATAAGCTCTGATAATCTTTTAGCTATTAACACAACAGCTGAGGATAATGATATATATTATGGCACTGGTATGTTTAATGGAAATGCTAACTTTTATGGTCCTGGAAAAAATTTAGATATTAATATTTCAGGATCAACTAATAATAATACCAAAATCACCATTCCAATTAAATACGATGATGGTGTAGGAAATTTGTCATACTTGAAATTTTCATCCAATGATACTGAAACTAACTTTTCTAATTTAAATCAAGGCCTTGAGGTCTTTATTAATCTTAACGTGAATAAAAGTGCTGAATTAGACATAATATTTGATGAGGATAGTGGATCTAAATTATCAGGTAGGGGTGAGGGTGACTTTATATTTAACTCTGACTATTCTGGAAATTTTAATATAAAAGGTGAGTTTACCACTGATTTTGGAAAATATCATTATAAGAATTTCGGGTTTGTGGAAAGAGTTTTTGAGATAAAAAAAGGTGCAAATATTATTTGGGATGGAAATCCATATAAAGGTATTATAAATGCAGAAGCTGTTTATGAGGTGCCTGGTGGTGCTAATCCAGCACCACTAATTCAGAATGCATCATTTAATAGAAAAATACCTACATATGTTAATGTTTTACTTAGTGGTGAGCTGTCCAATTTACAAACGCCAAAATTTGAAATTATTTTTCCAAATACAAGAGGATCAATCAAGTCAGAATTAGATTACTATTTAAATGATTATGAAAAAAAGCAAACTCAAGCAATTTCATTAATTAGCCAAGGTTTTTTCACTGATGGAGGAACAAATTCTTTAGTTTCTTCTCAAACCATTACTAATAATCTTTTTCAAAGAGCATCTGGAATAATAGACGAGATATTTACAAACCCTGATGATAAAATGAATATTGGGGTTAATTACTCACAAGGCGATAGATTTTCATCATCAAGCTTATTAAACAGAGATAGAATTGGACTTTCATTGCAAAGTGAAATTAGTGATAGAATTTTGATTAATGGAAAAATTGGAGTTCCAGTAAGTGGTACAGAGGAAAATGTTATTTTAGGTAATGTTCAAATTGAGTTTTTATTAAATGACGCAGGTAATTTAAAAGCTAGAATTTTTAATAAAGAGAATGAATATCAATTCTTTGGAGATGAAATTGGTTATACGCAAGGTTTTGGAATCTCCTATGATGTTGAATTTGATTCTTTTTCTGAGTTAATTTCTAAAATCAGGAAAAAAAATAAAGAGAAATAATTTATATATTTATTATTCACAACTAAAACCAAAATAATGGATATAAACATTTCAAAAAAGGCATTGTTTAATGCTTCATGTATTGCACTTACTGTAACAGCTATGACATTTGCCATAAGAGCGGGCATTTTAGTAGAATTAGGAGTTGATTTTAATTTAAATAATAAAGAGTTAGGATGGATTAACTTGATGGCTTTCTGGGGATTCCCTGTTGCAACAATTTTTGGAGGATTGTTGTATAATTATTTTGGACCTAAGAAATTGTTGGTAGCTGCTTTTCTTTCACACCTGATAGGTCTTGTAATGACGATATATGCAGATGGATTTACCACATTACTTATTTCATCTTTTTTGATTGGTTTTGCTAATGGTTCAGTTGAAGCAGCATGTAATCCATTAATTGCAGATATGTACTCTGATAATAGAACTACAATGTTGAACAAATTTCATGTTTGGTTTCCTGGTGGTATTGTTGTTGGTTCTTTAGCAGTGGAATTATTAAATGTTATGTCTATGGGTTGGCAATTAAAGATTGCAACCATGATTTTACCAACCTTGATTTATGGCTACATGTTTTATAAGTCTTTGTTTCCTGAATCTGAAAATATTGAAACAAATACTACTCTAAACATAAAATCATTATTTACCCCATTATTTCTTTTTATAGCTGCATGTATGACATTAACAGCAGTTACCGAGTTGGGTACTCAACAGTGGTTGGTTCCTCTTTTAGCAAATTCAGGAGCTAAACCTATGTTAATATTAGCAATGGTAACAGGTGTTATGGCTGTTGGAAGGTATTTTGCAGGCCCAATTGTTCACAAATTAAACCCTGTTGGAGTTCTATTTATGTCAGCAATAATTTCAACATTAGCTATATATCTAATGTCTGTCGTTGATGGAAAATCTTTGTATTTAGTAGCTATTCTATTTGCCTTTGGAGTTTGTTATTTCTGGCCAACAATGATTGGTTTCGTATCTGAATATCTTCCTAAAACAGGTGCTTTGGGCATGTCACTAGTAGGAGGAATGGGAATGTTTGCAACTGGAATATGGCAACCGGTAATAGGATCATGGATTGATGAAAACACACAACTTGCCCTGGATTCGGGATTATCGCAAGATCTAGCTGAAATAGCAGCTGGAAAAGCCACCCTTGGAAATATTACATACTTCCCATTAATACTAATTCTATTTTTTGGAATCTTATACTTCAATAGAAAAAAATTGGAAAAAATCAGATATAACAATGTCTAATAAAATTAAACTTGGTTTCGTAGGTGGTGGTAATGACTCATTGATTGGAGTGCTTCATAAAGTTGCTGCTGTAATGTTTGATCGATATGAAATTGTTGGTGGTGTTTTTAGCTCAAACCAAAGTATTAATAAAGCCACTGCAAGTGATTTAGGATTAGACTTGTCTAGGGTTTACAATAATTATGAAGAAATGGCTAAAGTTGAGTCTGCTTTATCTCCTGAATCAAAAATTGAAGCAGTTTGTATTTTAACACCAAACTTTTTACATTTTCCTATGTCAAAAACCTTCCTCCAGAACGGTTTTCATGTGATATGCGAAAAGCCACTTTCAATAAGTCTGGAAGAAGCTAAAGAGCTCAAACAAATCAAAGATTCAAAAAATCTGGTTTTTGCTGTAACGCATACATATACCGGTTACCCGATGGTAAGACAAATGACTAAAATGATTTCTAATGGCGTTATAGGGGATATACAGAGAGTAGATTCAACATACTTTCAAGGATGGATTAATGACATAATTCATGATAAAGAAAAAAGAAATTCAACCTGGAGGCTGAACCCAGAAATCAGTGGAGTAAGTTCATGTTTGGCTGATATCGGTACGCATGCCTTCAATATGTTAGAGTTAGTATGTGGAATGAAAGTAAATAAAATTCTTGCTGACTTAAACACTTTGTATGAGGATAATCCGCTGGATATTGATGTTAGTGTACTAGTAAGAATGGAGAATGGTTGTAAAGGAACAATTCGATCTACACAAATTGCAACAGGCTTAGAAAATAATTTAAATATTGGTGTCTATGGTTCAAAAGGTTCATTGACTTGGGAGCAAGAAAACCCAAATTATTTATTTCATTATACCAGTGATAAACCACTACAAGTCCTGAAACCTGGTCATCTTTATAACACTGATTTATCTTTAGATGGCACAAAATTACCTGCTGGTCATCCAGAGGGTATCTTTGATGCAATGGGTAATATATACAGAGGAGTTGCAAGAGCAATTAGGGGTGAGAAAAATGAAAAAGGTGAATTTCCTACCATAGATGAAGGTGTTAGAGGGATGGATTTTATTGAAAAGGCAGTAAAGTCCAATGAAAATGGAAATATTTGGTTAGAATTAGATTGATAGTTCAGTCCTTTTAAAAATATAACGTAATTTTGCAACTTGTTATGAATACAATAGGTGTATTGACATCTGGTGGTGATTCACCAGGAATGAATTCAGCGATTAGATCCGTCGTTAGGGCTTGTGCTCATTATGATAAAAAATGTATTGGTATAGTACGAGGATACTCTGGTTTAATTGAAAATAACACTAAAGTATTAAATACAAGAAGTGTTAGAGGAATTATAAATAGAGGTGGTACATTTCTATACTCTGCACGATGTGAGGAATTTAAATCTGTTGAGGGAAGAAAAAAAGCATTTAAAAACCTCAAAGATGCTGGAATTGATGGATTAATTGTAATTGGTGGAGACGGATCATTCACTGGGGCATTGAAGCTTGAAGAGGAATTTAATTTTCCTGTTGTTGGAATCCCTGGTACAATTGATAATGATTTATTTGGAACTTCACATACCTTAGGTTATGATACTGCTCTCAATACTGTCATGGAAGCAATTGATAAAATTAGAGATACAGCTATATCTCACCATAGGTTGTTTTTTGTTGAAGTTATGGGTGCTGATGCTGGATACATTGCCCTTAATTCTGGATTAGCAATAGGTGCTCAAGAAATTTTAATTCCTGAGGTTAACATGAGTTTCGATAACCTAATTAATTCATTGAAAAAAAGTAAAACAGCAGGTAAAACATCAAGTATTATCGTTGTAGCTGAGGGAGATAAAACAGGAAAAAATGTCTTTGAATTAGCTTCAAAAATTGAAGAAACTTTACCTAAATATGAAACAAGAGTTTCCGTTTTAGGTCATATACAAAGAGGAGGTACACCAACATGTTTTGACAGAGTTTTGGGTACTCAATTGGGAGTTAAGGCAGTAGAAAGTTTAATTGATGGCAAACATGGCTCAATGGTTGGAATTCAAAATGGAAAAATAGTTTTTACTCCACTTAGTAAAGCATTAAAAGGTAAAACAAAAATTAATAAGGAATTATTGAGAATATCTCAAATAATGAATACTTAATATTAAATAATAATGGGAAAAATTAAAATTGGAATTAATGGTTTTGGTAGAATTGGAAGAATGGTACTCAGACTATCACTTAATAGATCTGATGTTGAGGTTATAGCTATAAATGATCTTTTAGATATAAATCATTTAGTATATCTTTTAAAGTATGATTCTGTCCATGGTAAAATTAATTCCAGTGTTTCAGTTGAAGGTAACAACTTAAATATTGATGGTCAAAAAATTAAAATTACATCAGAAAAAGATCCCAAACAGATAGGTTGGGACAATATTGGTGTTGATGTTGTTTTAGAATGTACAGGTATTTTTACAACTCTAGATACTGCTCAACATCATATCGATGGTGGGGCACCAAAAGTTGTTATTTCTGCACCATCTAAAGATGCTCCTATGTATGTAATGGGTGTTAATCATGAAACAATAGATAAAAGTGATTTAATTATATCCAATGCAAGTTGTACTACAAATTGTCTAGCACCTCCGATAAAAGTTTTAAATGATAATTTTGGTGTTGAGGAAGCACTAATGACTACTGTTCATGCGGTCACAGCTACTCAATTTACAGTTGATGGTCCATCTAAAAAAGATTTTAGAGCAGGTCGAAGCTCACTTCTAAATATAATACCAGCATCTACTGGTGCTGCGAAAGCTGTAACTAAGGTTATTCCATCGTTAGCAGGAAAAATAACTGGGATGGCATTCAGGGTTCCCACAGCAAATGTTTCAGTGGTTGATTTGACTGTTAAGTTATCAAATGAAACCTCATATGATGAAATAATGTCAACGATGGAAAAAGCCTCAAAAAATGACTTAAAAAACATATTAGGTTTCTCAACAGATGATGTAGTCTCTCAAGATTTTATTGGTGACGTCAGAACATCGATTATTGATTCTAAAGCAGGTATAGAGTTAAACTCAAAGTTCTATAAAATCATTACATGGTATGATAATGAAGCTGGTTATTCAAGTAAATTATTAGATTTATCCACTCATTTCTGTAAATAAAATAGATGAGACTAATTGTTGATAGTGGTTCTACTAAGACTGATTGGATATGTATCGATGAGAAAGGTGAAATATTATTTGATACCCAAACTAAAGGTTTAAATCCCCAGGTACTAACCGAACAAATCATTGAAGAAAGAGTTATAAATAATTTTGATCTATACCAAAATAGAAAGAAAATATCCCATTTATATTTCTATGGGGCTGGATGTGGAACTGAATCACCAAGAAAGCTTATCAAAAAGGTCTTTGAAAGAGTGTTTATAAACTCGTTAATTGATATTAAAGAAGATACTTATGCTGCTGTATTCGCAACATGTGACATGGGTCAAAAATCTATTACATCGATATTAGGTACTGGATCAAACTGCACATATTTTGATGGTAAAAATATTTTACAAAAAGTGGATTCTTTAGGTTATGTAATTATGGATGATGCTAGTGGAAATTATTTTGGAAGACAATTAATAAGAGATTATTATTTTGATAAGATGCCTCTTTCGGTTCAGAAAAAAATAAGTGAATCTTTTGATATGCAATCTAACACAATAAAAGACCATATATATAAAAGACCTAATCCAAATACTTATTTGGCAAAATTTGGAAGATTTGTTATTGATAATAAGGAATTACCATATTTTAAAAAATTAATTAAAAAAGGGTTCAATCTTTTTATATCAAATCAAATCGAGCAGTTTTCAGATTGTAGGGAAATTCCCCTCCATTTCATTGGATCCATAGGTTTTTATCTAAAAGACGAACTTAAGGAAGCCTTATTGTCAAAGAATATGAATATTGGTAAAGTATTGAGGAAACCAATTGATGGATTAGTTAACTACCATCTGAGTAAAATTTAAACTTCAGCAATCATATCAATCTCCACGTCAACACCAAGTGGAAGGCCACTAACTTCAATAGTAGTTCTTGCGGGCTCATGTCCTTTTTCAAAATATGATCCATATACTTCATTTACTTTTGAAAAATTACTCATATCAGTTAAGTAAATTTTTGACCTAACTACATTTTTAAAATCTAAACCTGCCTCTTTTAAAATTGATTCAATATTTTTCATAATTTGATGACTTTCCTCATTTATTGAACCCTGAATGAGTTCATTAGTGGTAGGATTTAATGCAACTTGTCCTGAGATATAAAGTGTATTTTTTACCATAACTGCTTGATTATATGGACCAACAGGAAGAGGTGCTTTGTTTGTATTTATTGTTTTTTTCATAAGTATTAAATTTATAATCTTTTATCTGGTTCTTTTCTTTTATCATATTTCAAATCACTCAAAAATCCTGACTTAATTCCAATAAAAAAGTACCAAGATTCCCTAACACTGAAAGGTACCCAGCTAAAATTCATTTTCCAACTATCTAAATCTCTTTCAAATCTAAGTTGAGTGTATGTAAATCCTTTATTTTTAAAATCATATCCTGAGGAACCTCCAATTTTCCATTTTTTTGAAAGTAATATGTTTCCAGAGAACATTAATGAGTTATTACCAATTGAACGTTGTTTTCTGTTATTTAAATACGTTAATGAATGTGCAAATCTAAAATCCCAACCTATGTCATTTAGATATTCTTTTAGATTTTCTTTCTTACGTTCCTCATTTTCATCGTCATCAAAGGTGCTTTTTGTTAAATCTTGACTTGAACCAAATAAATCATCAGTCCTACCACCACCACTTAAATTTTCGCTATTTTCTTCTTTATTTTTTGATTTTAAAGATTTACTATTTATAGAAAAATTCATGTTCATATTGGCACTAGTCATTCGTAGGAGACTTCCTCCATTTGATATATTAAGTTTATTAATTCTAAGACCACTATCGGATAAAGCATATGCATCAAATGTTGCTGAAAGATTTATATTGAGCTTGTTTTTAAAAAGATTTGTTCCAGTAGACATACGAATAGGAGACAGTCTTAAAGAATCAACAGCTAAATTGTAGTTAGTAGATATGTTTAGGTTATTTAAAATTGTAACCTTTTTTGGTTCTGTAGCCAAACTATCTTTATCTTTTACTTTAGCTTCTAGGTTATTGCTAATTTGAAGACCAATAGAACTTGAATACCTTTTTGAAGGTAATCCAAAGAAGTTATCCTCAAATCTTGTGTACTCCGCCGTGTTTCCATCAGCATCTATTATATATGTGTCATAGTATTTCTTAAAACTCGGACGAATATTGTAGCTGACTGATGGTCTAATTACATGACGAATAGATTGAATTTTACTATTTTCCTTAAAATTAAATAGGCCGTATATAGTCGTACCTACGCTCATCCCAAAATCATATTGATTGAATCTATCAAATCCTTTAATTTTAATTTTCTCACTTTGTTGCTGATTAGAAATATTATAGTCAGTTCTGTTGATTGTATTGCCAGTCCATATTTCATCAAAATTTCCATTCATACTAACACTAAGATGTTTTAGGACTTTAAAATTTGTACTGACAGGTATACTATGTTTCATTCCATATTTTGCATCATCAAACATTCCTTTTTTAAAAAATAATGAATCCGTTGTATTAATCCTGTTTTCTCCCCTAAATGAATATTGTAAATTTATGTTCTTAAAAAACCCTTTTTTTTGGCCATTTTTTTTAACAAATGGATATACTCTTTCAACATTTCCTTGAAATGTAGGTAGAACCAGATTAACAGTCTTTGACCTTGTATTTTGAGAATGTGAGGCTGTTAATGAAATATTAATGGAAGGATATCCTCTAAATGTCTTTGAAAATGAAACAGATGAATTTAAAGTATTGTTCAGAAAATTTGGAGTATTGATTTGGTTTAGAGATTCTCTAAAATAGTTGCTACTACCTAGGTTTACTGAAGCTGAAAATCTATTGTACGGATTTGCCTTAGAATCTTGAGAATGTGACCATCTTATATTATAAATATTTGATTTGGAATAGCCAGGTAGACCTCTTTCTCCATCAATTAAATTTTCAAATCTCAAACTTAGTCTTCCGTTAAATGCATATCTCTTCCTGTATGAAGATTCAACTCTCATTCCATAGCTTCCGTTTGTATAATAATCACCTAAAAGGGTTAAATCAAAATATTCAGATGGAGCTAAGTAATAGCCACCATTTTGAAAAAAATAACCTCTTCTATTATTTTGACCTATGGTTGGAAAAATAAAACCTGAATTTCTGTCCTCATTTAATGGAAAATATGCAAATGGCAAAAAAATTGGTGTAGGAACATCATAAATATATAAATTGCTTGGGCCAGCAATAATTTTATTTTTTGGAATAAACTTTCCTGATCTCACCCTGATGTAATATTCTGGATCATCTAAATTACTCGATGTAGTTACCTTAGCTTCTTTAATAAAGTAAATAGAATCATTTTCTTTTTTCGTTGCAGAGGAAAAAACATTCATTTCGTTTTGTTTTGTCCTTGAATTCCAAATTAGGGCTTTTTTTGAGTCAAAATTATATCTTAATGAGTCTGGATTTATTTCATCACCACCCTGTCTAAATACTGGTGCCTGAGTAAAATTACCCATTGAATCTTTTATTCTTCCAGCAGAAACAACATTGTTTTCCCAGTTGAATTTAATAATACCCGACTTAAGCTCAATATCCATATAATATAGTTCTGCGTTATCATATAATGTAATTAGTTTTTCTTTGTTGTTAATTTTAATGTAACCCTTAGCTTTTCTTCGGACGTCATCTAATATTACACCTGTTTTTAAAGTATCTACACTAATAGTATCATTTTCTGATGTTTGAGCTTTTAAAAAATTATTGTTGAAAAAACCATAAAAAAAACATACTGCTATGTATAGGACTTTTATATGTTTTTTATTAAAATACAAATCGATAAAAGATTTAATAAAATTAATGATAATTTTATTAGAGGAATTGTTATGCGAAATATAAAACTGTTTTTTCTAATTTTTTTTCTTTTCACTTTCAAAAATGATTCTCAATCATTAAAAAATGAATTTGTAGTAGTTGTTGATGCAGGTCATGGTGGAAAAGATCCCGGCAACAGAGGGAATGGTTATTTTGAAAAAAATATTGCCCTAAAGATAGCTCTGAATGTTGGCCAAACTCTTTCTAAAAATGGTGTAAATGTTGTTTATACTAGAAAAAAAGATGTATTTGTTGATCTTTTTAGAAGGGCTCAGATTGCCAATGAAGCCAATGCTGATCTGTTTATTTCAATTCATTGTGATGCTCATAATTCTAATGCCTATGGTGCTGGAACTTTTGTTTTAGGTTTGCATGCTAATGAAAGGAATTTTAAAATCGCTCAGAAAGAAAATTCTGTTATTTATATGGAAGAAAATTATGAGCAAAAATACGATGGTTTTGATCCTAATAATCCAGAATCCGTTATTAGTTTGGTTTTAATGCAAGAGGAGTATTTGGAACAAAGTATTGTAGCAGCCAACTATATACAGGAATTTTTTGTTAATGATTTAAACAGGAAAGACAGAAAAGTAAAACAGGCAGGTTTTTTAGTTTTAAGAAACACCTACATGCCAAGTGTTCTTATTGAGGCAGGTTTTTTGACTAATAAAACCGAAGGAAAATATTTGAATTCTGCAAAAGGTCAAAATGAAATTTCAAGTTCGGTTTCTAAAGCAATTCTTAAATATTTAAGAACTTTGGATAGCAATAGAGTTGAATTAAATACTGATAAAAAACCCATAATAAAGGAAACAAGATATTTATTTAAAATTCAAATCTCGGCTAGCTCCAAATCATTAGAATTAAAGCCTTATAATTTCAAAGGTCTATCATCAATAACAAGAATAAAAACTGATAGTGGTTTGTATAAATATTATTATGGCTACACAAGTAGTTATAACCAAGCGAAAATTCTACTAAAAACTGCTCAAAATGCTGGATTTAGGTCCTCATTTGTTACCGTTTTTAAAGATGGTGAACCTTACAGTCTAAAAAAATACCTTGCTGAATTTGAATAAAGACTACACTTATTTATAAATTTGAATAAAGAATATTTTGAAATTATCTTACGAAATAAAAACTGCAATACTAGTTCTCTCAGGAATTATCCTATTTATTATTGGTTTTAGTTATCTAAAATCAAATGATGTTTTTGTTTCTGATAGAGTTTTTTATGCAGTTTATGATGATGTTGAGGGAGTTAGTAAGGGGACGCCTGTAACCATAAGTGGATTTAATGTGGGTAGCGTACAAGATATCAAGTTTTATAAAAACACTTCAAAATTATTATTAAAGTTTAGGGTTGAAAATGACTTTACATTTTCTAAAAACAGTGTAGCGCAAATTTATGAAACTGGACTTATTGGTGGTAAGGCACTCTCTGTAATTCCAAAATACGGAGAACAATTGGCAAAAAATGGTGACACACTCAAATCTTCCATCGCGCCTGGCTTGACTGAGCTAGTTAATGATAAGCTTTCTCCTTTACAAGAAAAAATAGAATCTATGGTTGTAAGTGCTGATTCTGTTTTACTTAGTTTGAACTCAGTATTAAACAATGAGGCTAAATTAGATATTCAATCCAGTATTACGAATTTTTCTTCAACTGTTGCCGATCTAAAAAGTTCAGCAAGTACCTTAGATGATATGTTGAACAAGAATAAAAATCAAATCAATAATATTATATCAAATGTTAATGAAACTTCAAATGAGTTATCAAACTTGTCAATTGTAGTAGATAATTTAACTCAGTCATCAAATAGCATTGAGAAGATAGTTAATGAAATTTCAAATGGTGATGGTTCATTAAATAAGCTAATTTTTGAAGATGATTTAATAAATTCTCTTGATGCGGCAAGTAAAAACATTAACCTTTTAATTAAAGATTTAAGATTAAATCCCAAGAGATATGTTCATTTTTCTTTGTTTGGAAAAAAGAATGTTCCCTACAGAGAAGAAACTAAAAAATAATATATAGAATGAGTGATTCAAATGCAAACCACAACCTTGATGATATTTCCGTTAATGGTAAAAAAATTAGTCCAGTTCTTAAGCCTGGAATAAAAAATTATTTAATTGATATTGATGGAACTGTATGTGATGATATTCCAAATGAGGAGCCAGAGAGAATGTCAACAGCTAAATTGTATCCTGATGCACTAGTTACCTTAAATAAGTGGCATGATGATGGTCATATAATATGTTTTTTTACATCAAGAACCGAGGATCATAGACAAGTAACAGAAGAGTGGTTAAAAAATAATGGCTTTAAATATCACTCTCTATTGATGGGTAAGCCCAGAGGGGGTAATTATCATTGGATTGATAATCATCTTGTAAGAGCTACCCGATACAACGGAAAATTTACAGATTTAATTGAAAAAGACGTAAAAATTGAAGTTTTTGATGATCAAAAATAATAATGGCTAAAGATAATTTTAATTCACCCGACTATTACGCTATAGATAAATTATTTAGCGAGGAAAATATTTTAATTAGAAATATAACAAGAGAATGGGTAAAAACCAATGTATCTCCGATAATTGAAAATGCTGTCCAAAATGATGAATTTCCTTTTGATTTTGTTAAAGGAATCTCAGATATTGGAGGTTTTGGACCTTTCTTACCTGAAAAGTATGGAGGTGCTGAAATCGATTTAATGTCATATGGACTAATGATGCAAGAGCTCGAAAGAGGCGATTCTTCTCTCCGCGTTTTAAGTTCAATTCAGTCTGGTTTAGTTATGAAATTAATATATGATTATGGCTCTGAACAACAAAAATTAAATTATCTTTTACCACTGTCGAAAGGTGAAATGGTAGGTAGTTTTGGTATGAGCGAGCCAAACCATGGTTCGGATCCATCTTCAATGTTGACTAGATTTGATAAAAGCGGGAATAAATTTGTAATAAACGGATCAAAATTATGGATTGGTCAAGCCCCAATTTGTAATGTGGCTGTCTTCTGGTGTAAAAATAACCAAAATGAATATGGTCTTTTTGTTGTTGATAGGGAAACCAAAGGTTTTGAAACCAGTAAAATCAAAAATAAATGGGGTTTTAGGGGATCCGAAACTGGAGAACTAATCTTTAATAATATGAAATTGAATGAAGAGAATCTGTTATTTAAAACAAAAGATGTTGGAGAAATGCTCAAGTGCTTAAATTTAGGCAGATATGCAGTGGCTTGGGGAGCTTTGGGTATTGCAATGGATTGCTACGATTGTGCTCTTAAATATGCATCTGAGAGAATTCAGTTCGGAAAAAAAATAGCATCATTTCAATTAATTCAAAAAAAGTTAGTTGATATGATAACTGAAATAACCAAAACACAAATTTTAGTTTGGAGATTGGGTGTTCTAATGAATGAGGGTTCCGCAACATTTGATCAAATTTCTATGGCCAAAAGAACTAGCGTAAATATGGCAAGTGATGTAGCTATTAATGCTAGGTCCATTCTTGGTGGAATGGGCGTTACTGCTGAATATCCCGTAATGAGACACATATTAAATCTTGAGGTTCTTAAAACTTATCAAGGAACTGAAGAGATTCACACATTAATAACAGGCAGGAGTATTACTGGTATTTCTGCATTTTAATATTAATTAGTATTATTTTTGTGTTCTAATATCAATCAGTTATGATATTTAGTTTTGAAAAAATAAGAGATGAATCTCGAATATGGATATTCCAATCAAACCGTCTTATTCCTGACTCTCATATTGAACTATTAGAAAATAAAATTTCAAATTTTTTAATATCCTGGACATCGCATGGAAATGAGCTTGCAGTTTCCTCAAAGATTGAGTATAATTTATTTTTAATCATTGCTTTGGACCAGAGTCAATCAGCCGCATCAGGATGTTCAATAGATAAACTTGTAGCTTTTATTAAAAAGTTAGAAAATGAATTTAAAATTCGTTTATTAGATCGCTTAGATATATCCTATAAAAACAACGATAAAATATCTGTTGTAAGACTAGATGATTTTAAAAGAAAAATCCTTGAAAAAAAAATTAATAATGATACTATAGTTTTTAATAACTTAATTAACTTAAAAGCAGATCTAGCAAATAATTGGGAGGTACCAATAAGCCGTAGCTGGCATAAAAAGCTTATGAAATGAAAAAAATTTTCTTATTCTTCTTAATTTTTATGTGTTTTTATGGACAATCTCAAAAACCATTAATAACAGAAAATATTTTTGATCAAAAGCAATGGGTTGATAGTGTTTACTCAAGCATGAGTATTGATCAGAAAATAGGTCAACTATTTACAGTTTGGGTTGCTACAAAGTACGGAGATGATGAAGTTAAGCACATATCTAAGCTAATTAAAGATCATCACCTTGGTGGTCTTATTTTTTCACTTGGAAATATTAAAGATCAAGCAAAAGCAATTAATAAATTTCAAGACATATCAAAAGTTCCTTTACTAATATCTATGGATGCCGAATGGGGGATAGGTATGAGGCTGGATGATGCCTTTTCTTTCCCATATAATATGACTTTAGGTGCAATTAAAAATGATAGTTTAGTTTACAACGTTGGTAAAAGAATTGGATATCATGCAAAACGCCTAGGGGTTCACATAAACTTTGCTCCGGTAGTTGATATTAATACTAACCCAAGAAACCCAATTATTGGAAGCAGATCCTTTGGAGAAGATAAGTTTAATGTAGCTAATAAAGGAATTAGTTATTTAAAAGGTATGCACGAGTATGGCATAATGGGTGCTGCAAAACATTTTCCTGGCCATGGTGACACTGAAACTGATTCTCATAAAACACTACCAACTATCAGTTTTGACAAAGATAGAATTAATGATGTTGAGTTATACCCTTTCAAAAAGTTGATTGAAAACAATTTAGATGGTATTATGACGGCCCATTTAAACATACCTAATCTGGATAAAAAAGAAATTTCAACCTTATCTCAAAAGGTAATTAATAATTTACTAGTTAATGATTTAGGTTTTGAAGGTCTAGTGATTACAGATGCCTTAGACATGAAGGCTATTGTTGATTTTAGTAAAGGGGATTATCCTGACATCACTGCATTAAATGCAGGAAATGATCTTTTACTCATGCCTACTGATGTTGCAAAAAGTATTAAAGAGATCAAAAAGGCATATCAAAAAAATAAAATATCTCCACAAAGGTTGGAGTCTGCAGTTAAAAAAATACTGCATGCAAAATATAAAGCAGGTTTAAGTAATTTAAAGCCTATAGAAATTGATAATATTGTTGATGATCTCAATCAGGATATTGATTATGCATTAT
>Ga0209433_10000101_pt1 | contig 24927 bp, 24 predicted proteins | sample METZYME_5_50m_FD_187552 | JGI IMG/M metagenome (GOLD analysis project Ga0209433, IMG submission 187552) | Marine microbial communities from oxygen minimum zone in mesopelagic equatorial Pacific - METZYME_5_50m (SPAdes) (version 2) | ecosystem: Environmental > Aquatic > Marine > Oceanic | place...
TAAATTTTGTATTTAAAACTCTTACTGATTCTACTTTTACACCGAAAATTTCCTCTATGGAGACCTTGATCTGTGTTTTTGTAGACTCTTTAGCAACTTTAAAAACGTATGTATTCGAAGTGCTTTTTTCAATTGCTGCCTTTTCACTTATGACAGGGCTCTTAATGGTAGTGTATGTTTTTTCATTTAACATTTAGAACCTCCTTAAGTACTGGAACAGCCGAATGGGTAAGAAGTATATGTTTGGCCTTCATCAAGTCGTACGGATTAATATCTCTAGCATCTAAAAAGCTAAAGTTTTTCAGATTTCTAATTGCTAACATTGTGTTTTGATCGAGTTCAGAAGCTATCAAAAGTGCTGATTCCTTACCAGTTTTCTTAAAATATTCGCTTGCTATCTTTGTTTTTGGTTCCTTGAAGCTTACATCTTCAACAAGGTCTAATCTTTTCTCAGATTTAAACTTAGAAAGAATAGAAGCAAGTGCTTTTTTTGCCATCTTTCTATTTATTTTTTTGGAATAATTCTTAGTGTTAGCGAACGTGACTCCGCCTCCTACCCATAATGGACTTCTAATAGTTCCTGCTCTGGCTCTACCTGTCCCTTTTTGTCTAAAAGGCTTTTTACCACCACCTCTTACATCGGATCTATTTTTGAGAAGAACAGACCCTTGTCTTTCATTTGACATATAGCTTGTTAACGCTTGATGGACAAGAGAAGCGTTAAAATCAACTGAGAAAACTTCGCTAGGAAGTCTTGGAGTAGTTGTTTTTTTTGCAGCTTTTGTCTCAGCCATTATTCTTTTCCTTCCTCTTCTTCATCTTTTGTCTCTTCAGTTTCTGTATCTTCAGTCTTTGCTTCTTCTTCGACAGTTTCCTCGACAGCAGCATCTTCTGCTGGAGCTTCTTCAACTGTTGCACCCTCATCAGCCGCATCTTCTACTGGAGCTTCTTCAACTGCTGCAACCTCAACAGCCGCATCTTCTGCTGGAGCTTCTTGAGCTGCTGTTTCTTCTACCGGAGCTTCTTCAACAGGTGCTTCCAATGTAAGTTTCTCATCACCCTTGATTGATGGTGTAATTTTTAAGAATGAACCAATTGAACCGGGGACTGCTCCTTTAACTAAAAGTACGTTATCTTCAAGGTCGATTTTCTCGATTTCAAGATTCTGAACTGTAGTATTCTTGTCTCCCATGTGTCCTGCCATTTTTTTCCCTTTGAAGACCCTTCCTGGAAATTGACACTGTCCTATAGAGCCTGGTGCTCTGTGGGCAAGTGAATTACCGTGAGTTGCGTCCTGAGTTTTAAAATTATGTCTTTTCACAACTCCCGCAAATCCTTTTCCTTTCGAAACACCTGAAACATCTACTTTTTTTGCTCCTGAAAACGGATGTAAAGTTATTTCTTTTGCATCTTGCAGAAAATTGAATTCCTCTTCAGAAAGATTGAATTCTGTTAAGTACCCATTTTTTGCTTCATTGTCCTTGAACTTCTTTTCTAAACTCTTAGAAACATTTTTCTTTGATCCATAGCTGATTTGTACAGCATAATATCCATCTTTCTCTGGTGTTTTTCTCTGCACAATCTTGCTTTCAGATATTTCAATGACTGTAACTGGCACTGAAGTCCCATTGTCTTTAAAGACACGCGTCATCCCAATTTTTGTACCAATTACTCCAAGCATTTTAGTTAAGCGTTATTTTGACATCCACACCAGCAGCAATGTCTAGTCGCATTAATGCATCTACTGTTTGCTCTGTCGGGTTAATAATATCGAACAGTCTTTTATGTGTTCTTGTCTCGTATTGATCACGAGCATCTTTATCTTTATGTGGAGATATAAGGACTGTAAGCCTTTCTTTCTTAACAGGCAAAGGAATCGGCCCAACAACTTTTGCGCCGGTTTTTGTGACTGTCTCAAGGATTTCTTTCGTTGATTTATCAACCAATTTATGATCGAAAGCCTTAAGTTTTATTCTAATTTTTTGCTGTTCCATAATCCCCTTTTAGATTAGAAAGACCACGATTTTAAGGCTTTAAATAGGGAGTGTCAAAGGATTTATCTAATTCTTATTGATAATTTCTTCAGTCAAATTTGAAGGAACTTCAAGGTATTTTTCAAACTCCATGGTATATGTAGCTCTTCCTTGTGTAGCTGACCTTAAATCTGTAGCATAACCAAACATTTCTGAGAGAGGGACAAGGGCTGTGATAGCCTTTCCTGAGGGGATATCCTCCATATTTTGAACTTGACCACGCCTTCTATTAAGATCTCCAACAACATCACCCATATAGTCTTCAGGTGTAACAACTTCAACATCCATCATTGGCTCTAGTAGTATTGGTGATGCATTAGAAGCACCGTCCTTTGCTGCCATTGATCCTGCAAGTTTAAAGGCCATCTCACTTGAGTCCACCTCATGATAAGAGCCGTCGTAAAGTGTAACTTTTACACCCTGAAGAGGATATCCAGCTACTACGCCATTTTGTAATTGCTCTTTTACCCCTTTCTCAACAGCTGGAATGTACTCTTTAGGAATAGCACCACCTTTGATTTCGTCAACAAATTCAAATTCCTCTTCACTAGGCTCCATTCTCATAAGTACATGACCATATTGACCCTTACCACCTGATTGTTTTGCATATTTTTGTTCACATTCAACTGATTTAGTAATTGCTTCTCTGTAAGCCACTTGAGGTTTACCAACATTTGCTTCGACACTGAACTCTCTTTTCATTCTTTCCACTAAAACTTCTAAATGCAGTTCTCCCATTCCTGATATTATTGTTTGGCCTGATTCTTCATCTGAACTTACTCTAAAAGATGGATCTTCCTGAGCAAGCTTACCTAGTGCAATAGACATTTTTTCCTGATCAGGTTTTGATTTAGGTTCTACAGCAAGTGATATAACTGGTTCTGGAAATTCCATTCTTTCAAGAACAACAAGGTCTTTTGCATCTGATAATGTATCACCAGTCGTAACATTTTTTAGACCAATACATGCTGCAATATCACCTGCGCGCACTTCTTTTATCTCTTCCCTGTTATTCGAGTGCATTTGCACCATTCGGCCTATTCTTTCTTTATCGTCTTTGACAGTATTAATTACGCCATCACCTTGAGAAAGAACACCAGAATAAACTCTTACGAATGTAAGGTTTCCAACAAATGGATCTGTAGCGATTTTAAATGCTAACGCTGAAAATGGCTCCTCATCACTTGAGCTTCTGGAAGCGGGTTCTTCTGTCTTAGGATTTATTCCTTCTATAGCTTTTACTTCATCTGGTGCTGGAAGAAACTCGATCACAGCGTCAAGAACTGCTTGTACACCTTTGTTTTTAAAGGCTGAGCCACATAATGCTAATGTAATTTCGTTAGCTAAAACTCTTTGCCTAAGTCCTTGTTTTATATCTTCTTCATTCAAATCAGAAGTCTCAAGGTATTTTTCCATTAATTCTTCGTTAGCTTCAGCAGCAGCTTCAACAAGCTCTTCTCTTAGAGTTTCACATTTAGCTTGCAGGTCCTCTGGAATATCTGTGTATTCGAAGGTTGATCCTTTATCTGCTTCATTCCATGTGATTGTTTTCATCTTGATAAGATCTATGACACCTTTGAAATCGTCTTCGGCACCAATGTTGTATTGTATTGGCACTACAGTTGCTCCGAGCCTATCTTTAATTTGATCAACTACTCTTTCAAAGTCAGCTCCAGCTCTATCCATTTTATTAACAAAGACTATTCTAGGAACTTCATATCTATTAGCTTGTCTCCAAACTGTTTCTGATTGAGGCTGTACGCCAGAAGAACCGCAAAAAACTACAACAGCGCCATCTAGCACTCTAAGCGAACGCTCTACCTCAATAGTAAAGTCCACGTGTCCTGGAGTATCAATTATGTTAACTCTATGTTCTTCGAATTGTTGGTCCATTCCTTTCCAAAAGCATGTGGTAGCTGCTGATGTAATCGTAATTCCTCTTTCTTGTTCTTGTTCCATCCAGTCCATGACAGCGGCTCCGTCGTGAACTTCTCCAATCTTATGTGAAATACCTGTGTAGAAAAGCACTCTTTCAGTTGTGGTTGTTTTACCAGCGTCAACGTGAGCACATATACCAATGTTTCTATATCTATTTAAAGGTGTTTTTCTAGCCATAATTAAAACCTGAAATGAGCAAAAGCTTTATTTGCCTCTGCCATTTTATGCATATCTTCTTTCTTTTTAACCGCAGATCCTCTTCCATCTTTAGCTTCTTTTAATTCAGCAGCTAATCTTGCAGGCATTGATTTCTCTTTTCTTTTTCTTGCAGCTTCAACAAGCCATCTCATAGCTAAAGCTGTTCTTCTTTTAGCTCTTACTTCAACAGGAACTTGATATGTTGCTCCACCAATTCTTCTTGACCTTACCTCTACTACTGGAGCGACTTTGTCGAGTATTTTTTTGAATACTTCTACAGTATCTTCTCCTTTGCTGTCTTTTTCTAATTGTTCAAACGCACCATAAACAATAGTTTCAGCAATAGATTTTTTACCATCAACCATTAGTTGATTCATAAATTTTGCAACTATTTCACTCTCGTATTTTGAATCAGGAATAATTTTTCTTTTAGGTGCCGCTCTTCTTCTCATTATTTACCCCTTTTAGCACCGTATTTAGATCTTCCTTGTTTTCTATCTGACACACCCGAGGTATCTAAAGCACCACGAACGGTATGATATCTCACACCTGGTAAGTCTTTAACTCTTCCACCTCTTATAAGAACCACTGAGTGCTCTTGTAGGTTGTGGCCTTCACCACCAATGTATGAGGTCACTTCAAAACCAGAAGTAAGTTTAACCCTGCAAACTTTTCTCAATGCAGAATTAGGTTTTTTTGGCGTAGTTGTATAAACACGTGTACATACACCTCGTCTCTGAGGACAATTTTTTAATGCAGGAACATCGCTCTTTGAAGATTTTGTTCTTCTAGGCTTCCTAACTAATTGATTTATCGTAGCCATTTTTAAAAACTGAATAATAAAGTAGTGCTAATCATCGGTCAATCTTTACTCGAAGCTTTCTAATAATTCTTTTTTCAATGCTTCTTCAATATCTTGAATCTCTTCAGATGATACGCTTGCTTTTTGATTTGCAGCAAAACCTGTTCCAGCAGGTATTAAACGTCCCACTACAACGTTTTCTTTCAATCCTCGCAAGGTATCTTTCTTGCTAGTTACAGCTGCTTCTGTAAGCACTCTAGTTGTTTCCTGGAATGATGCAGCTGAAACAAATGAATCTGTTGAAAGTGCAGCTTTAGTTATTCCTAATAGCATTCTGTCAAAAATTGCTGGTTTTTTACCAGATGCTACAAGATTTTTGTTTGCTGCTCTTACTTGTGTTAATTCAACAATGTCTCCTTCAAGATACTCACTATCTCCTTGATCGGTAATTGTGACTTTTTTCATCATCTGTCGAGATATTGTTTCGATATGCTTGTCATTAATTACTACACCTTGCAATCTATACACATCTTGAACTTCTGAAATCAGGTGTTTTGCTAACTCTTCTACGCCATGAAGTGCTAAAAGACTATGGGTGTCAACTGGACCATGACAAAGAATGTCTCCTTGCTCTACAAAATCACCTTCTAAGAAAGATACAGCTCTATGTTTTTGTATCATCATTTCAACTGGCTCACCTTTTTCAGGTGTGATGATTAATCTCTTTCTTCCTTTGGTCTCTTTTCCATAAGATAAAATACCTGAACTCTCCGCATATATTGCACCATCTTTAGGCTTTCTAGCCTCAAATAAATCTGCAACTCTTGGCAATCCACCAGTAATATCTTTTGTCTTTGTACCCTCGACAGGAACTCTCGCAATAAACTCACCTGTAGAAACTTTATTAGTGTTATTTTTCATGAGAATAGATTTTGATGGTAAAGAGTATGATGCAATTACTTTCTTTTTACCGTCCAAAACAGTAATTGATGGTGTCATGCCTTTGCCTTTTACTGGCCTATCATTCGCATCAATGACTTCTCTTGTAGTGGAGCCAGTTAAATCATCAACATCGACCTTCATTGTTACATCTTCTGTTAAGTCATTGAACGAAATTGTTCCCTCTACCTCAGCAATGATTGGCAAGGTAAGTGGATCCCATTTAGCAATTAATGTGCCTGGTTCAACTTTAGAATTATTACCATATAAAATTTCAGCTCCATAAGGTATTGAATATTTCTCAAGCAAGTTTTCCTCATCATCCTGAATTGTCAAATGTGCATTCCTTGATACGACTACAAGTTCGCCGTTCTTCTTCTCAACCGTTTTAAGTGAACTATCAAATACTATATTTCCACCTCTAAGGGTTGTAACTGAATCGTCTTCTGCAGTACCAGAAGCCGCACCACCAATGTGGAAAGTCCTCATAGTTAGCTGTGTTCCAGGTTCGCCGATTGATTGAGCAGCTACCACACCTACCGCTTCTCCTATATGAACCAAGTGTCCTCTAGCTAAATCTCTTCCATAACATTTAGCGCACAGTCCATGGCTAGCTTCACAAGTTATTGGAGATCTAATCTTCACCTTTTTTATACCTGAATTTTGAAGCTCAACAGATGTTTCCTCATCGAAAAGATGGCCCTTTTCGAAAAGAACTTTCTTATCTTTCTTGATTTCTTCCTGTAAGACTCTTCCAAGAATCCTTTCTGATATAGTTTGAATTACTGATGCGCCGTCAATAATTGCTTCAACGGTAATTCCATCCTCTGTTTCACAATCCTCAGACGTAATAACTACATCTTGTGAGACATCAACTAGTCTTCTTGTTAAATATCCTGAATTAGCGGTTTTAAGAGCTGTATCAGCTAGACCCTTACGTGCTCCGTGTGTTGAAGTAAAGTATTCAAGCATTGAGAGACCCTCTCTAAAGTTTGAAGTAATTGCACTTTCAATAATGCTTCCATCTGGTTTGGACATAAGTCCTCTCATACCAGCAAGCTGTCTAATCTGAGCTGGGGATCCTCTAGCACCTGAATCTGCGTACATAAATACACTATTAAATGATGGTGTGACTATTTCGTTACCATCTTTATCAGTTTCAACTTTATCCCCAAGTGCACCCATCATTGAGCTTGCAACTTTCTCGTTCGTTCTTGACCAGATATCTATTATTTTGTTGTATTTCTCACCTTTTGTTAGAAGGCCACTTTCAAATTGCTGCTCGATGCTTTGCACTTCTGTTTCAGCACTCGAAATTATTGTGGTTTTGTCATCAGGTATCTCAAAATCATTTACACCAATAGAAGCACCAGAAGAGGTTGAATATTCAAACCCTAAATACATCAATTTATCAGCGAACAAAACAGACTCTTTCAGTCCAAAGTCTTTGTAGACGCTTGATATAAGATTCAATATATCTTTTTTCTTGAGTGTTTTATTTACTTTGTTAAAGTCTAAGCCTTTAGGCATGATTTCATAAAGCAAACATCTTCCAACAGTAGTTTCATGTAGATTTTTCTCTTCGCCTTCTTGAACTCTTACTTTTATCTTTGTATGCAAGTTTATTTGTTTTTCTAAAAATGCTCTTTTTACTTCATGAACGTCAACAAACGATCTACCTTCTCCAGGTAAATTAAAATCTTCCTTGGTTAGATAGTAGATACCTAAAACTACGTCCTGGTTAGGTTGAATAATTGGTTCTCCGCTTGCAGGAGACAATATATTATTTGTTGACATCATCAACGCTCTTGCTTCGAGTTGTGCTTCCAGAGAAAGGGGTACGTGAACTGCCATTTGGTCGCCATCAAAGTCAGCATTAAATGCTGTACAAACAAGAGGATGAAGTTGAATAGCTTTCCCTTCAATAAGAACTGGTTCGAAAGCCTGTATTCCTAATCTGTGTAGAGTCGGAGCCCTATTTAAAAGCACTGGGTGTTCTCTAATTACCTCGTCTAAACAATCCCAAACTTCAGGAGTTTCTTCCTCAACGAGTTGTTTTGCAGCTTTAATGGTAATAGTTATACCTTTCTGCTCCAATCTGTTAAATATGAAAGGTTTAAAAAGTTCAAGTGCCATTTTCTTTGGCAGACCACATTGATGTAACTTAAGTGTTGGGCCTGATACGACTACAGACCTTCCAGAATAGTCGACCCTTTTACCAAGTAAGTTCTGTCTAAATCTACCTTGCTTTCCTTTGATCATATCAGCAAGTGATTTCAGCGGTCTTTTATTTGTACCAAGTATTGCCCTACCTCTTCTGCCGTTATCTAACAGTGCATCAACTGATTCTTGCAACATTCTTTTTTCGTTTCGAACGATGATTTCTGGGGCACCAAGTTCTAGAAGTCTTTTTAATCTGTTATTTCTATTAATTACTCTTCGATATAGATCATTTAAATCTGAAGTAGCGAATCTACCGCCATCTAATGGAACCAAAGGCCTCAAATCAGGCGGAAGTACTGGAAGCACGTTCATTATCATCCATTCAGGTTTTTGCCCGCTTTCTTTAAATGCTTCCATGAGCTTTAATCTTTTTTGAAGCTTTTTGATTTTTGTTTCAGAGTTACTTGTGTTTAGTTCTTCTCTAATTTCTTGTGTTTCCTTTTCGACATCAACTTCAGCTAATAGCATTTGAACTGCCTCAGCTCCCATCATTGCTGTAAAGTCTTCATCGTACTCATCTAGGGCTTCATAGTATTCATCTTCCGTTAAAAGCTGACCTTTTTTTAGGTCTGTAATTCCAGCTTCAACAACAACGAAACTTTCATAATAAAGAACTCTTTCGATCTCTCTAAGAGTCATGTCTAGGAATAGTCCTATTCTTGATGGTAATGATTTTAAGAACCAAATATGTGCCACCGGCGAAGCAAGCTCAATGTGACCCATTCTCTCTCTACGTACTTTTGTTGCAGTTACTTCAACGCCACATTTTTCACAGATAACTCCTCTATGTTTTCTTCTTTTGTATTTTCCGCAGAGACATTCAAAATCTTTTATAGGTCCGAATATTCTTGAACAAAAAAGACCATCTCTTTCTGGCTTAAAAGTTCTATAGTTTATTGTTTCAGGTTTTTTTACTTCACCCCATGACCAAGACCTAATCATTTGTGGAGATGCTAGCCCACAGGAAATTAAATCAAAATTCCTTTTAGAACTTCTATTTATGTTTTTAATGATATCTTGCATATTATTTCTCTTTTGAATCTTCTAGTTCAAGGTTTATACCAAGAGCTTTTATTTCTTTACTTAATACGTTGAATGATTCAGGAACTCCTGACTCAACTTCATAATTACCGTCAACTATATTTTTATAAACTTTTGATCTACCAGAAATGTCATCTGACTTAACTGTAAGCATTTCTTGCAATGTATATGAAGCTCCATAAGCCTCAAGAGCCCAGACTTCCATTTCCCCAAATCTTTGGCCTCCGAATTGAGCTTTTCCACCAAGTGGTTGTTGTGTAACCAAGCTATAAGAACCAGTAGATCTGGCATGCATTTTGTCATCAACTAGGTGGTTGAGTTTTAGCATATACATATAACCCACAGTAACAGGCCTATCAAATTTCTCCCCTGTTCTACCGTCATACAGATCGAACTGACCACTCTCTGGCAAGTCAGCATACTTTAGTAACTCTTTGATTTGATGTTCGTTTGCTCCATCAAAAACAGGTGTTGCAAATGGCACACCCTCTCTTAAATTATCAGCTAATTCTTTTACTTCTGTGTCTTTTAATGACTTTATGTCGTCTTTATCATGTGGTCCAAAAGAATAAATATCATTTAAGACTTTTTTCACACTATCGAGTTTTTGTTTCGATTTCATCATGTCATCAATTTTGCTTCCTAATCCCTTAGCAGCAAGCCCTAAGTGTGTCTCTAAAATCTGACCAACATTCATACGTGAAGGCACACCGAGTGGATTTAAAACAATATCGACTGGTTCACCATTTTCATCATATGGCATATCTTCAACAGGTATAATGCTTGATATAACTCCTTTATTCCCGTGTCTTCCAGCCAATTTATCACCAGCTTGTATCTTTCTCTTCACAGCTAGATAAACTTTGATAACAGATAAAACACCAGGTGCTAAATCATTGCCACCTTCAATTTTTTTCTTGAAGATAGCCATTTTTTCTTTATTTTCTGATTGATACTTTTTAAATTGATCAGTGATATTTTTTTGCAGGTCTGTGACTTTTTTATTTTTAACTTTCAGTTTAAGAATGTCTTCAAGATTCATCTCAGTTACAGCTTCTTGAGTAATCTTTCCTTTAGACGTGATTAAATTTTCTTTTTTAAGTGCCTGAATCACAGTGTTCTTCAGAGAATTTGTAACAATTCTCATTTCATCGTCCAGATCTTTACTGAATTCTGAAACCATTAGAGATTCATTGCTTTTAGCTCTTGGGTTCTTCTCAGCTCCGTCTCTAGTGAATATTTGAACATCAATAACTGTTCCAGAAACACTGGAAGGAACTCTTAAGGATGTGTCTTTTATATCTGACGCTTTTTCGCCAAATATCGCTTTCAATAATTTTTCTTCAGGTGAAAGTTGCGATTCACCTTTTGGAGTGACTTTTCCAACTAGAATATCACCTGCTTCAACTTTTGCACCTACGTAAACTATTCCATTTTCATCTAATTTAGAAAGTGCAGATTCACTTACTCCCGGAATGTCAGATGTAATTTCTTCCATACCAAGTTTTGTGTCTCTTGTTATACATGTAAGTTCTTGAATATGGATGCTTGTAAGCCTGTCTTCTTGGACCACTCTCTCAGAAACTAATATTGAATCTTCATAGTTAAAACCGTTCCATGGCATAAATGCAATTCGCATATTCTGACCAATTGCAAGTTCTCCTAGGTCGATTGATGGGCCGTCAGCAATTATGTCACCAGCTTTTACGTGATCGCCTTTTTTCACAAGCGGTCTTTGGTTTATACAGGTATTCTGATTTGATCTTGTATATTTAACCAGATTGTAAATATCAACACTTACATTATCTCCTGAAGAAACTTTTATAACTATTCTTCCACCATCAACTGAATCAACCACTCCAGCATTATTTGCTACAACACAAACACCTGAATCACGAGCAACTTGTCTTTCCAATCCTGTGCCTACTAAAGGTTTTTGTGGAATTAATGTTGGCACTGCTTGTCTCATCATATTTGATCCCATGAGTGCTCTGTTTGCATCGTTATTCTCTAAAAATGGTATTAATGACGCAGCGACTGAAAGAACTTGTTTTGGCGATACATCCATCAATGAAATCATTCCTACGCTCACAAGGCTTGTTTCTCCCTGATGTCTCGCTGTTACGAATTCATTTTGAATTTTTCCTTTTTTATCAACCTCAACATTTGCTTGTGCTATGTAATGATTGCTTTCCATGATTGGAGAGAGATAAACAATCTCATCAGTAACTTTTCCGTCTTTAACAACTCTATATGGAGTCTCAATAAAACCGTATTTATCTGTTCTTGCATAAGTTGATAATGAATTGATGAGTCCAATGTTTGGACCTTCAGGTGTTTCTATTGGACAAACCCTACCGTAGTGAGTTGGGTGTACATCTCTAACCTCAAATCCAGCTCTTTCTCTAGACAATCCTCCTGGGCCTAGTGCTGAAACTCTTCTTTTATGTGTGACTTCTGATAAAGGATTATTTTGATCCATAAATTGTGATAATTGGCTTGACCCGAAAAATTCTTTGAAAGCAGCAGTTATTGGTTTTGCATTTATTAGATCAGATGGTTTGTAGCCTTCTGTTTCTGCCATACCAAGCCTATCTTTTACTGCTCTTTCAACTCTTACAAGAGCTATTCGAAGTTGGTTTGCAGTCATCTCACCGACAGATCTAATTCTACGGTTACCCAAATGATCAATGTCATCCACTGTGTCCCTACCATTTCTAATATCTACTAGTTTTTTTAGAACAGTAACAATATCTTCTTTTGTTAAAACGTAAACGTCAGATCTATCCTCAATCTTCAGTCTCCAATTTAATTTCATTCTTCCAACATCAGATAGGTCATATCTGTCTTCGGAGAAGAATAAATTATTGAAGAGTACTTCAGTTGATTCTTTAGTTGGCGGTTCACCAGGTCTCAACATTCTGTAAATATCAACTAAAGCTTCCGCTCTTGAATTACTTGGATCATTTCTTAATGTATCAGCGATGTAAGAACCACTATCTATTGTATTTACATACAAAATCTTAAAGTCTTCAATATTTTCCTCTAAAAGTTTTTTTAGAACTGCTTTTTCAAGAAGTGTATTTGAAGTGTGAAGAATCTCTCCAGTTTCTTTGTTTACTATGTCTTCACCGAGTGTTTGACCAATAAAGTCATCAAACTCAATCTCAATAAGTCCATTTTTTGTTTTTCCGTGATCTGCTGCAACTTTTGCATTGACTCGTTTGCCAGCGGATAGTTTTTTTCCAGCAATATCCATATCAAAATCAAAAGCCTTTCCTTTAATTTGCTCTGGACTGATGGATAAATATATTTTTTTATTTTTTACAACAACATCTATTTTTTCGTAGAAAGTATCTAAAATCTCTTGATCGGACATATCTAATGACTTCAAGATCGCAGTTGCAGGAAACTTTCTTTTTCTATCTATGCGTGCATAAATTAGATCTTTAGCGTCAAATTCATAGTCAAGCCATGAACCCCTGTAAGGAATGATCCTTGCGGCATATAGAACTTTTCCTGAAGCATGAGTCTTGCCTTTATCATGATCGAAAAATACACCTGGAGATCTGTGTAACTGTGAAACAACAACTCTTTCTGTGCCATTTACAACAAAACTTCCGTCCTTTGTCATAACAGGTATTTCGCCTAGAAAAACACGATCTGACATTGGTGTACCTTTAACAGTTTTGTATCCTGTTGCTTTGTCCATAAACCTAAGTTGAAGGTTTACATACAATGGCACTGCATATGATATGCCCTTCATTTTACACTCCTGTGGTGTATATAGGCACTCCCCTAATTCGTAGCTTATGTAATCTAGAGCAGCATTACTTGATGCGCTGTTAATGGGAAATATAGATCTAAAAACTTCTTCCAAACCGCTATTATCTCTTTTTGAAGGATCGGAGCCTTCTTGCAAGAATTCAGCATATGAATCAGTTTGTGTTTTTAACAGGTATGGCAAAGCCATGACGTTTGGCAACGTGCCAAACTGTCTTCGGATACGTTTTTTCTCAGTAAAAGAGTATGTCATTAAAATTGATTAATCTGAGATTATTTCATCTCAGCTTGTGCACCAGCTTCTTGTAGTGCTGCAACAAGTGCTTCAGCGTCTTCTTTGTTTGCTCCTTCCTTCACGGTTTTTGGAGCACCATCAACTAAATCTTTAGCTTCTTTTAAGCCTAAATCAGTAGCAGCCCTTACAGCCTTAATGACTGCAACTTTCTTATCTCCAGCTGCTGTCAACACAACATCAAAAGCACTTTTTTCTTCTGCTTCTGCTGCGTCACCTGCGTCTCCAGCTCCAGCTCCTCCAGCAGCTACTGGTGCTGCTGCAACTGCTGCTGCGGTTACGCCAAACTTTTCTTCAATATCAGAAATTAGATCTACAAGATCCATTACTGACATATTTGATATAGATTCTAATATTTCTTCTTTAGTTGCCATTATATTCTCCTTAACCTTTCTGCTCTTTCACACTTGTGAGTGTTCTAGCAAATTTAGAAGGAACCTCATTCATAAGAGATGCAATTTTACCCAAAGGTGCCTTCAAAAGTCCAGCAAATTTTGAAATAGCTTCAATAAATGTTGGTAAATTGGCCAATTTGTTGATTTCTGCTGCTTCAAAGTGCTTTCCATCAATGGATAAACCCTTAATATTTAGGTTTTCATTCTTTTTTGCGTAAGATTTTAAAATTTTTGCTGCAGCACCAGGCTCATCATATGAAAAAGCCAACATTGTTGGACCGTCTAAGAATTCATCAATGCCCTCATAGCTTGTTCCTTTTAAACCAAGCTTAACCAATGTATTTTTAGCTACTCTAAATTTTACATTCGCCTTAAAGCCTTCAGATCTTAATTCATTTGCTTCAGATACCTTAAGACCTCTTGCGTCTGCAAGAACCAAAGATGATGCGTTTGACGCTAAGTCATTCACCTCAGTAACAATCTTTTTCTTATCTGCAATACTTAATGCCATAACAATTTTTAATAAAATGAAGACTGGATGTCGTGAAACAATCTATGAAGGAAATTAAGCCGTAGCACCTTCAGTCTTCGATGTCTCAAAATTGAGAGACGTCAATTCTATACCCTGGACCCATAGTTGTCGAGAGGTAAATATCTTCAATATAAATTCCTTTAGATGAAGCTGGCTTGAGTCTCTTAATCTCAGCCATAAAAGAATTGAGGTTTTCTGTCATTTTGTCTTTGTCCATTGTTGAATTTGCAACTGTGCCTTGAACAATTCCTTCTTTTTCAGTTTTAAATCTTACCTGGCCATGTTTTACATCTTTAACGGCCTTTTCGATATTTTCAGTTACTGTGCCAGATTTAGGGTTAGGCATTAAACCTTTAGGGCCAAGAACTTTTGCTAGCTTGCTTACCACTTTCATCATACCAGGTGTAGTAATAGCTACGTCAAAATCTATATTTCCGTCTTTATATTTATCTAAAAGATCTTCTGTTCCAATAAAGTCAGCACCAGCTGCTTTTGCTTCTTTTGCTTTATCGCCATCTACAAAGGCTACTACTTTTACTTCCTTGCCCAACGAATGTGGTAATGTTAATGATCCTCGAACATTTTGATCTGATTTTTTTGGGTCAATACCAAGTGTGACTGAAACATCAACTGACTCTGTAAATTTTCTTTTTGGTTGCTTCAGTAGCAGATCTATAGCTTCATCCACTGTAAAGCTTTTTTCTAAATCAACTTCGGGTAAACTTTTACTGTATTTAGTATCTTTCATTAGCCTTTAATCTCTATTCCCATACTTCTTGCAGTTCCACTGATAACTTTTATTGCAGCTTCAACGTCATTGCAATTTAAATCTGCCATTTTCATTTCTGCAATTTCCTGAACTTTGGAAACAGGGATCTTGGCAACTTTATTTCTGTTTGGCTCACCACTAGCTTTCTCAAGGCCAGCTGCTTTCATAAGCAGCACAGCAGCAGGAGGTGATTTAGTTATGAAAGTGAATGTTCTATCTTCAAATACTGTTATTTCGACTGGGACTTTTAGCCCTTTCTCCATTTCTTTTGTCTTTTCATTAAATGCATTGCAAAAATCCATTATGTTGAGGCCGTGCTGACCTAGAGCAGGACCTACAGGTGGACTTGGATTTGCACCGCCCGCTGGAACTTGCAATTTTATTACTGTCATTACTTCTTTAGCCATAATTAACTTTTTTCCACTTGTGAGAAGTTGAGCTCAACTGGAGTTGATTTCCCAAAAATACTTACAGAAACTCTAATAAGATTTTTTTCATAGTCAACCTCTTCTACTATTCCATTAAAGTCGTTAAAAGGTCCATCATTTATTCTTACCGTTTCTCCAGATTCAAAAACTGTTTTAAATACAGGTTGTTCTGTTGTCTGTTCAACTCTATTTGTAATCCTATTCAATTCTTTTTCCGACAGGGGCAATGGTTTGTTCTTTGTTCCACCCAAGAAACCCATCACATTTGGTGTTTTCCTGACTAAGTGCCAAGTGTCGTCATTCATATTCATTTCAACCAACATATAACCTGGAAAAAACTTTCTTTCCATTTGTTTCTTTTGGCCCTTTTTTAGCTCAGTGACTTGCTCAGTTGGAATCATTATTTCCCCAAACATTTCTGAAAGCCCTGACATTTCTATTCTCTCTTCTAGAGAAGCTTTAACTTTTTTCTCACAGTTAGAGAATGCTTGTATTACGTAATATTCCATTTAGCTCAAAATAAACCTTGATAAGAATGATAATAAAGAATCTAGACCCCAAAAGATAAGAGCAAGAATTAGAATCATTACAAGAACCATTATTGTCATTTGAGTTGTTTCACCTCTACTGGGCCAAACAACTTTTGCAATTTCTGTTCTCGAGTCTGAAATTAACTTAACTGCACCTTTGCCGAATTCAGTCTGACCTAAAACACCAAGCGAAACAGCTAATAGTCCAACTAGTAGTAATACCCTATAAAGCAATCCTAGGTCTTCTAAATAAGTAAATAGTATTACTGCAGAAAATCCCGCCACTAGCGAGATTATCCATAATACGTTGTTCAGAGTGCTATTCATAATAAACTGGCAGGCCCGGAGGGAATCGAACCCACAACCTGCGGTTTTGGAGACCGCCGCTCTGCCAATTGAGCTACAGGCCTTTGCGATCTCCTTAGTATATAACCTTAGACTTCCTTAATAAATATTAAGAAACAATCTTAAGCACAATACCAGCTCCAACAGTTCTTCCACCTTCACGAACTGCGAAACTTAAACCTTCTTCCATAGCGATCGGAGCTATTAGTTCACAATTTAGCTCATCTACAGTATCGCCAGGCATTACCATTTCAACACCATCAGGTAAATTAACTTCACCAGTTACATCAGTTGTTCTGAAGTAAAACTGTGGTCTATAACCTTTAAAGAAAGGAGTATGTCTTCCACCTTCTTCCTTGCTAAGAACAGTTATTTTAGCTGTGAATTTAGTATGTGGAGTTACTGATCCTGGAACAGCAAGAACTTGTCCTCTTTCAACTGCATCTCTTTCAGTACCTCTTAAAAGAACACCACAATTTTCACCTGCTCTACCTTCGTCTAAAGTTTTTCTAAACATTTCAACTCCAGTACAAGTGGTTTTTCCAGTTTCTTTAATACCAACAATTTCTAACTCATCACCTGTTCTAACAATTCCTCTTTCAACTCTACCTGTAACAACAGTACCTCTTCCTGATATAGTAAATACATCTTCGATAGGCATTAGGAATGGCTTATCAACTGGTCTTTCAGGCTCAGGGAAGTAGTCATCAAGTGATTTTACAAGCTCAACAACACTTTCCACGTATTTTGCATCACCTTCAAGAGCTTTTAGTGCACTACCTCTGATGATAGGAGTATCGTCACCAGGAAAGTCATATTTATCTAATAATTCTCTAACTTCCATTTCAACTAACTCTAGTAATTCTTCATCGTCAACCATGTCAGCTTTATTAAGATAAACAACTATGTTTGGTACACCAACTTGCTTAGCAAGCAAAATATGTTCTCTAGTTTGAGGCATAGGACCATCTGCTGCACTTACTACTAGTATTGCACCGTCCATTTGAGCAGCACCTGTAATCATATTTTTTACATAGTCTGCGTGACCAGGACAGTCTACGTGTGCGTAGTGCCTATTATCACTGCTGTACTCAACGTGTGAAGTAGCAATTGTGATTCCTCTTTCTTTTTCTTCAGGGGCGTTATCAATACCTTCGAAAGCTACTGCTTCACCACCAAATGTATCTGCACAAACTTTTGTTAATGCAGCTGTTAACGTTGTCTTACCATGGTCGACGTGTCCTATGGTTCCCACGTTGATGTGCGGTAAGCTTCTATCAAATTTTTCTCTAGCCATAATTCCCTCTATGTTTGGAGCTCATAACCGGATTTGAACCGGTGACCTCTTCCTTACCAAGGAAGTGCTCTACCTACTGAGCTATATGAGCGCATATCATATACCCTAAAACGTAAAGCTTCAACCATTATATACCTTTCATAAATTGGGTAGAAATGGTGGAGGGGGAAGGATTCGAACCTTCGAAGCACGAGGCGGCAGATTTACAGTCTGCTGGGTTTGACCGCTCCCCAACCCCTCCAGGGTGAATTTGTTATTATCAACTTAGAAATTCGATAGTCAATACATATATAATTCAACTATGAAACATTTTGTAAGTGGTAGAGATTTATTTGACTCATATCCAAATAATACTGAAGAAATTATACTTGGCGCAGGTTGTTTTTGGGGAGTCGAGCGAGTTTTCTGGGAATTAACAGGAGTCTGGGTAACATATGCTTCTTACTGTGGAGGTGCAAGACCAAATCCAAATTATGAGCAAGTATGTACTGGAGTAACTGGTCATGCAGAAACCGTAAATATAATTTTTGAAAAAGATAAAATTACTTTGGAAGAAATCCTCAAAACTTTTTGGGAATGTCATGATCCAACACAAGGAATGAGACAAGGCAATGATGTTGGAAGCCAATACAGGTCTGCAATTTTTTGTAAAAATGATGAGCAATTAAAAATTGCAACTGAATCAAGAGATGTGTACCAATCTATACTAAGTAATTCAAATTTTTCACTAATCACTACAGAAATAGCTTTACTAGATCTAAGCTATCCAGCAGAGGACTATCATCAACAATACCTAGCAAAAAATCCAGGTGGCTATTGTGGAATTAAAGGGACTGGATGTGCATATAAATAAAAAAGGAGGCAGAAGCCTCCTTTTAAAATTATTCGCATAAATTAGTCAGGATTATATTCATTAACTAAATATGACATGTGAGATCTAAGAAATGTTCTATGCTCTGACACATTTGCACTGTACTCAGCAAATTCAGGTGTAGTAGCGTAATTATCTAAGAAGCTCAATGCTGCTTGTGGTGTTGCAAAAGTACACCAGACGTTATGTGTAATACCGTTCCCATTATTTCCAAGAATATGAGCTTGCACTCCACATGCATCTGCATTCCACTCATAACCTTCAGTACTATTTGATAATTCTACCCAAAGTGGCAAAAACTCAGCTGGATTTGAAACATTCAGATCCCAATTTACAGTTACAAGCTCTGACCCTGCATCATCAGAAACATTAGCTGCAATGTGTTTAGTCATGCTTGACATAATCAATTCTGCTCCAAGCTTATTCATTGCATTTCTAAACATTGAACCTGCTTTAGAAGTGTTGAAAACATTGCCAGCCATAGCATACTCATCTGCATTTTTATAATAGTAGGAAATTTGGTGAGTGGCTCCATTCCATCCTTGATGTGCTAATGCATATAAATCAACTTCAAGATTCATTGCTTTCACGGCAGGTGCATTCATGTACTTATCAAATACAGCAGCACATTTTTCTCCTTGATCACATTTAAAAGCATAATGTGCTTGATACTTTGAAAAATTTGCAGGTAATTCATCTGCGAAAATTCCAAACATAAATAACGACAAAATTATTAAAAATATTTTTTTCATAAAATTTTCCTAAATTGGATTTGTAAATTAATACTATCAATCAAGCTATAGGATTTGAATAGTTTGCAGAAACAAACTTATTCTTTAAAGAAGATTTGAATTAATGTAGAATCTTCATCCAAGCCACCTTAGCTCAGCTGGTAGAGCAACTGATTTGTAATCAGTAGGTCGTCAGTTCGACTCTGACAGGTGGCTCCATTTTTCTAATTATTCAGACAATATGATTTTCGCGGGTTCTCTCTGCAGTATGGACTATTCCGCTCTTTGTCTTGTAAGGTTTAGCTTTTATGCCTTTTGTGCCTTCTTTTATGACCAGAAATAAACACATTGATATGATTGACAAGATTCCAAGAAAACCGACAATTATGTATTGAATCATAGCTACATTATACATTAATTATGAGATTCAATAAATTGTCAAAAAGCACTTTATGCAAAGAAATGATTTAAAAATTCTTTTATTACAAATTAGAGATGATGCAAAAGTTCGAAGAGAAGAACTTGAGAGCTTTGCAAAATACAGCCAATTAAATATAGATCAAATATCTGTGCTGAATGTTTTTGATACTCCAAATTTTAATGAATCAGTTCTTGAAGGATTTCATGCACTTTATGTCGGAGGAGCTAGTGAAGCAAATGTACTTGAGCCAGAAAAATATCCTTTTGTTACTGATTGCATAAAACTTATCAGGTTTGCTGGAGACAATGGTATTCCCACATTTGCATCCTGTTTTGGTTTTCAGCTAGCAGTTTTAGCATTTGGTGGTGTAATACTGAGCAAAGATAAAGATTATGAAATGGGGAGCATCCCGATAAGATTAACTAATTTAGCAGAAATTGATGCAGTTTTTAAAGGGACTCCAGACAATTTTCCAGCCTTATCAATACATCGACAATATGCGATTGAATTGCCAAAAAATCTTGATCTCTTAGCTTTTACTGATCAATGTCTACATAGTTTTAAATTAAGAGACAAACCCTTATGGGCTTTTCAGTTTCATCCAGAAGTAGATAGATCTACAGTATTTCAAAGACTTGCAATTTATAAAGAAAAGTACACCAACAGTGAGGAGCAGTTTCAAAGAGTTCTTGATTCTTTAGTTGAAACGCCAGACTCTCATAATTTGATGCTTAATTTTGTCAATAGAGTCTTGCTCTAGTTAGTGTTGGGGTAGTCAAGGACAAGATACGTTAGTGCTTTAACACCTTCATCAAGGGCCGAATCATCAACAATAAAATATGGCGAGTGGTTCCCTGGAACATCGGTTCTTTCTCCAAAATTTGCTGATAAGCCTTCACCAGGTTTATTTATACCAAGCCAGAAGTAAAGTCCTGGTATCTCTTGTGAAAAATAAGAAAAATCTTCAGCACCAGTGACTGGTGTTTGAGACTCATAATATTTTCCAGGTGAAGCTGCTTTTAAAGAAGGGCTCATTCTTTCCAGTAACTGAGGGTTATTTACTGTAACTGGATAGAAACCACCTACGTCAAATTCAACTTGAATATCTGTGCCAGTTCCAACGGCAACGCCGTTAGCAAGTTGCTCTATTTCATCATAAATTTCTTTTCGAAGCACAGGATCAAATGTTCTTATTGTTCCAGTTATTGTTGAATCTTCAGGAATTATATTATTCCTTGTTCCAGCTTTAACCATACCAACAGATACTACTGCAGGATTATTAATAATATTTATTCTTCTACTGACAACAGTATTAAGTGATTCTATCAATTGAGCTGTCGCCATAATCGGGTCGATGCCTGACCATGGTGTTGAACCATGTGTTTGTACGCCTTTAATTGTAATTCTGTACGCAGATGCAGCAGCCATTGCTGGTCCTGATTTTACAGATAACACGCCATTAGGAATGTTTGTGACATGTAGTCCAAAGATAACTTCTGGATTGTATCTCTCGAATATTCCTTCTTGAAGCATCATTTTTGCTCCGCCTCCTTCATCCTCTGGTGGTCCCTCTTCAGCAGGCTGGAAAATTAACATTACGTTGCCTTGCAATTGGTCTCTATTTTTTGCAAGAAATTCAGCAACTCCCATCAAGATTGCAACATGAGCATCATGACCACAAGCATGCATAACTCCAACATCATTCCCTAAATAGGTAGTTCTTACTTTTGAGGCAAATGGCAAGCCAGTTTTTTCTTCAACTGGCAGAGCATCCATATCAGCTCTTAAAGCTACAGTTGGACCAGGCTTTCCGCCTCTAATTAAACCTACTACACCTGTGTAGGCTATTCCTGACTCAACCTCTATTCCAAGACTTTCTAAATGAACTTTTACTTTATTTGATGTTCTAAATTCTCTATTTCCAAGCTCAGGATTTTCGTGAATATCATGGCGCCATTCAATAACTTTTGGCATGAGAGTTACGAGCTCTTCATCTAGAGCATCTTTTAAGTCTGCATTAAGTCCAAAGCCTAAAGCTATAACTATTAATAATAAATTTCTCATATCTAAACTATAATACGAGCTTGAAGAACTGGAAAGCCTGTGGAATTGAAACAAGAACACATGAGAATTAACGTCAAAACTGGAAAGCCATTTGAACAAGGGTTCATGGACGAAAATGGCAGAATATTTTATTCATACGTTAACAAAATTGGTAATGATGGATGGTATCTTGAAGAATGGAAAAGGGATCTAGAATCTTACAATGCAAAAAAAGCAAAGGAGAGAAAATGAGGTTGAGACCATTTCACCTAGCTATACCTGTTTCATCACTAGAGCTCGCAAGAAATTTTTATGGCTCAATGCTCGGTTTTGAAGAGGGAAGATCAGACGAACACTGGATTGACTATAATTTTTTTGGACATCAATTAGTTTGTCATATTGGCGAAACAAATACATTTAGCAATGAAGTTGATGGAAAAGATGTTCCGATACCACATTTTGGCATTGTTCTTGATTGGGATCACTTTGATTCTTTCAGTGAAAGATTAACCTCTGTTGGCATCAAATTCATTATTGAGCCATATGTAAGATTTGAGGGCTTGCCTGGCGAACAGAAAACAATGTTTTTTAAAGATCCTTTCGGAAATGCTCTTGAATTCAAATCTTTTAAAGAAGATAGCGAAATTTTTAACAAATAATATTTTGAGTTCCGAAGTTACAATTTTAGATTTTCATAAAAAAGCTCTAGCAGATTATAAGATTATTGATTCATGGCCAGAGGATGTTCTTAAAGAAGCAAAAATTTCAAATGATAATTTTCACAAAAAAGAAGATTCTCTTGAGAATTTACCTTTTGTAACCATCGATGGTGAGGATGCTAAGGATTTTGACGATGCAATTCATTGCTCAATGACTGAATCTGGTTTTACTCTTCGAGTAGCTATAGCTGATGTTTCATTTTATGTAAAACCTAACTCTGCTCTTGATAAAGAGGCAAGGAAAAGAACTACTTCAGTTTATTTGCCTAAAAAAGTAATACCAATGTTACCAGAAAAATTATCAAATGAGCTTTGCTCTTTACAGCCAAACAAAAGGCGCAGATGTTTATGTGTAAATATAAGTTTCGATAAAAATGGTCACATAGAAGAATACACATTCCAAAGGGGCATTATTAGATCAGCAGCAAGATTAACTTATAACCAAGTTGAGGAATTTATTAATTCTGGAATTGAGAATGTAGTTTATGAAAACTCTTTGAAATCATCTTTCTTTCTTTTTGAAAAATTGTTAAAAAATAGAAAATCTAGAGGAGCTTTAGATTTTGAAATATCTGAGCCTTTTGTTTCAACAGATAAACAAGCTAAGGTTAAAAAAGTACAAGCACGCAAAAGACTAAAGGCGCATAAATTAATAGAAGAATTTATGTTGTGTGCAAATATTTCAGCTGCTGACTTTCTAAGCAAATATGCCAAAGAAGGTGTCTTTAGAATTCATGATTATCCAGAATCTTTGAAAATAGATCGTTTATCTCAAGTTTTAAAGAATCGAGCAATCAATTGGAATGGTAGTGTTGAGGATGTTGATAATCTGTCCTTTTTTATAGAAAAAATTTGCAAAAGAGAAGATTCGTCAATTCTAAATATGCTTGTATTGCAAGCAATGCAGAGAGCAGAATACAGCACACTAAATAAGGGGCATTTTGGTTTAAAATTCCCAAAATACACTCATTTTACTTCGCCTATTAGAAGATACCCTGACTTACTTGTTCACAGGATCATTATTGGAATTCTTACGAAACAGGAATACAACGATGCTGCTCTTCAGCAAATTCTTGAAGAATGCTCGGAGAAGGAAAAATTAGCAGAATATGCCTCAAAACAAGTAGTTCAAAACTTAATTTGCCAGCATGTGAAACAATTTATAGGAAAAAGTTTTTCAGGCTTCATTACAGGAGTTAAAGATTTTGGATTATTTATAGAAATACCAGAGTTATTTACAAGCGGTTTATTACATGTAAATGATTTACCAAACGATTTCTACAGATACAATGCAAGGCATCATACACTTCAAGGCAGAAAGAGAGGCAATAAGTTTTCTCTTGGCTCACAAATTGATGTTTATATTGGTGACGTTAAAGAGCTTGAAGGTAAGATTTCACTGTATTATTAATTTATGAATGTAGTTATAAACAATATGCATGTACTTCAGGCACTTCTGCATGAAAAGCCAGAAAAAATTATTGCGTTGGAGGGAAAAGCAGAAAGCCCAAAAGCAAAAAAAATTCTTGAAGAAGCCAGAAATAAAGGCATCAGAATACTTGAAAAAAATAAGAAAATTTCTGGTCTTTGTAAAGCACCTGTGGTGAAAGATTTAAAAAGCTCAGACTACGATTTAGGAAATTTAGTTCTTATTCTTGATGAAATACAAGATACACGTAATTTAGGTTCATGCTTGAGGAGCGCTTCGTTTTTCGGAGTTGATTCTGTTGTAATTCCAAAACATGACTCTGCTGACTTTAGTAACCCAGCAGCAATAGAAACATCAACGGGTGCTGCTTATGATCTTAATCTTTATAAAACCTCAAATACATCAGAGCTCATAAAGAAATTGAAAAAAAATGATTACTGGGTAACAGGTTTTTCTGAACATGCTTCACTTGATATAAAAAAACAAAAATTTTCGGAAAAAAATGTTCTAGTTTTTGGAAATGAAGAAAAGGGCTTAAGAACTTTAGTCCAAAAAAATTGTGATCAATTATTGAAAATAAGCAAAAGAGGACAAACATCATCACTCAATGTCTCAGTTGCAGTCTCAGTTGCTCTTTATGATGTAACAAATAAACTTTGATATAAAATTGATACTTAATAACTTAAAATAGCTTACTTATGCTTGCTCAGAGAACTATAAGAAATAAAACTTCAGCCACAGGCGTTGGTTTGCACACAGGTATAAAAGCAACATTAACACTTCATCCTGCTGCCCCAAATACTGGGATTATATTTAGAAGAAAAAAAGGAGATAAGATTGTTGAGATACCAGCTCAAGCGAATAACGTCGGTGATACTACACTCTCAACAACACTTGAGTCTGATGGTGCTGAGATAGCAACAATTGAGCATCTAATGTCAGCTTTGGCAGGCATAGGTGTTGATAATTGCATTATTGATTGTGACGGGCCTGAAATTCCCATCATGGAGGGCAGTTCAACTAGATTTGTCTTTTTGATACAAGCTGCAGGGATTGTTGAGCAGAGCGCAGTCAAAAAATTTATATATGTTACAAAATCTGTTCAGGTTCAAAGAGATGATGCTGTGGCTAAAATTAAACCTTATAAAGGATTTAGAGTTTCCTTTGG
>Ga0209433_10000102_pt1 | contig 24873 bp, 27 predicted proteins | sample METZYME_5_50m_FD_187552 | JGI IMG/M metagenome (GOLD analysis project Ga0209433, IMG submission 187552) | Marine microbial communities from oxygen minimum zone in mesopelagic equatorial Pacific - METZYME_5_50m (SPAdes) (version 2) | ecosystem: Environmental > Aquatic > Marine > Oceanic | place...
TGGATCAAACGATATTGGGCTAGACAGGGGACAACTAGGAAGAGAAAGAATAGTAAAATTTATAAAAAGAGGAAATAAGTTATTATTAATTGAGCCAAATTCATATTACAGATCCAGTTCTAACAACCAAAATGAAATAAGAAGCATTGAGCAGGCATTTGCCAAATCCATACTATATGGTTTTGAGATTAAGGATTATCAGAACGATATCTTTACAATTGATTTCACACCCTTTCTGTTGGAAGATCGACATGGAGTTGCTGAGAGGTTGAGAAGAACAGGTCAAGGTAATTATTCAGTTAATAAATCAAGCAGCGCTATTGAGTTATCTAATACTAAGGGTTTTCCCAACAATATTGAATTCGAGTCATTGCTTACTTTTTCAGGTAAATCAGAGGGAAAATTGATACAAAGTGTTGCACCTGACTCAAATAATGTAACTGTAATTCAACACCACTCTTTTGTTAAGTTGCCTGATGATAATTATAAACCGAGGTCCTTTGATCCAAGAAGTGGTGCAATTTCAGTTTCCTACATGGATTATTCTTCACCAATTGATGAAAAAATTCTCAAAAAAAACATTATAAGACATAGATTAGAAAAGAAATTTCCAGAAAATGAAAAGTCAGAAGCAATTAGGCCAATAGTTTATTATCTAGACCCCGGAACACCTGAGCCTATTAGGTCGGCACTTATCGATGGAGCTATGTGGTGGAATGAAGCTTTTGAGTCTATTGGATTTATCGATGCTTTTCAAGTTAAAATACTCCCTGAAAATGCGGATCCAATGGATTGTAGGTATAATGTCATACAATGGGTCCACAGATCAACCAGAGGATGGAGTTATGGGTCAAATGTCTCAGATCCAAGAACAGGTGAGATTATCAAAGGTCATGTAAGTTTAGGTAGTTTAAGGGTTAGGCAAGATTATTTAATAGCACAATCATTAATTCAAAACCCTTATTTAGAAGAAAATAAAAAAAAGGTTTTAGAAATGTCACTAGCTAGAATTAGACAGTTAAGCGCTCATGAAGTTGGACACACCCTAGGATTTGCACATAACTTTTCATCAAGTACAAAGCAAAGATCATCTGTTATGGATTATCCACATCCATTAATAAAAATAAAAGATGATAAAATTAACTTGGATAGTGCGTACGCTGTTGGAATAGGAGATTGGGATAAGATTTCTGTTGCCTACAGTTATTCAGAGTTTAAAAAAAATCAAAATGAAAAAAATGAATTAAATAAAATATTGGATAAATCTTATGATGATGGATATAGATTTATAACCGATTATGATGCTAGGTCTGTTGGTGGTGCACATGTAAATGCACATTTGTGGGATAATTCTGAGGATGTTACAAGTGGTTTAGATGAGATTATTAAAATACGACAAAAGGCAATTATTAATTTTTCAGAAAATAATATTTCTGTAGGATCGACTTATTCTGAGTTAGAAGATGCTTTTGTACCGATTTATTTTTTACATAGATATCAGACTGAAGCTGTTGTTAAATTAATAGGTGGATTAGATTATAATTATTCATTGGTTGGTGATGGTCAGCTAGTTGTTAAAACACTAGATCATGAAACTCAGTTGAATGCATTGAAAAGCGTTTTGAGTACACTAGATGAAAACTTTTTGACTATTCCTACTGAAAAGTTAAAGTTGTTCCCACCGAGAGCATATGGCTTTCCCAGGACAAGAGAGTCATTCAATTCACAAATGGGTGTTGCTTTTGATCCAATCAGTGCAGCTTCAACATCAAGTGACATGACCTTGTCGTTGCTTTTAAACCATGAAAGATTGAATAGGGTAAACTTACAATCTTCCATGAAGACTGGAATATCAGTTAATAAAATATTTGAATCTCTTTTTAAAATACTAAATGATAATCTTCTAGTAGGTGAAAAGAACTATGCTGCTATTGTTAAAGATGTGGTAGCAGAAAACATATTGAAGCATTTTATGAATATCTCTGTTAATGACAAATATGTGTCTAATGTTCAAGCAAATGCTGATTATTATTTGAATGAATTCTATTTTAATTTACAAGGAAAGATTAATAAAAGGAATTTAAAAAGTAGGGATAAATATTATATTAACTATTTATTGAAGATAATTCAGGATTTTAAGAAATCACCTGATAAATTTCAATTAAAAAATGCTCCAAAAATACCGGATGGATCTCCGATTGGAAGTTATAAGTGCCAAATGTAGATTATGGAAATTAATTTAATTAGTGATACAGTTACAAAACCCACCAAGGGCATGATTGATTTCATGCTTACTTGTGAGGTAGGAGATGACGTTTTTAAAGAGGACCCAACTGTTAATAAGCTAGAGAAAAAGGTTGCTGAATTATTCAATATGGAAAGAGCTCTTTTTTTTCCATCAGGTACAATGACCAATCAAACTGCAATAAAGATAAATACAAATCCAGGCGATCAATTGATTTGTAGTAAAACTGCTCATATATATAATTATGAGGGAGGTGGTGTTAGTTTTAATTCTGGAGTTTCATGTAAATTGATTGATAGGGAAAGAGGTTTTTTTAATGCAGATGATGTATTAAACACTATAAATCCACCAGATTTTTACCATAGTCCCAAAACATCTCTGGTTTGCGTGGAAAACACCACAAATAAAGGTGGAGGAGCGTGTTGGGAGTTACATGATTTAAAAGAAATTAAACAAGTATGTAAAAAAAATAACTTGAAATTTCATTTAGATGGTGCAAGAATATGGAATGCAGCAGTTAAAAAAAATCAAGATTTTTTTGAATTTGGAAATTTATTCGATACCATATCAGTATGTCTTAGTAAGGGTTTAGGTTGTCCTGTTGGATCACTGCTATTATGTTCTGAGAAAGATTATTCAGAGGCAATACGAATAAGGAAAGTTTTTGGCGGTGGTATGAGACAATCTGGATATTTAGCAGCTTGTGGGTTATATGCATTAGATAACAACATTAAAAGATTATCAGATGATCATGATAGAGCATTGGAAATATCAATGGTTTTGAAAGAGTTAAGTTTTGTAAAAAAAGTTGAAGAAGTGGAAACCAATATAATTATATTCGAAATACATCAAAAACATAACCCCGATAGTTTTATAGATATCTTGAAAAATAAAGGCGTAAAATTAATTGCAATGGGTGACAATAAATTGAGATTGGTTACTCACATGGAATACACACAAAATCATCATGAGTATTTTTTAGATTTGTTAAGAAATATTTCTCTGTAGATAAATAAATAATTCAATTCATTTTTTTAGTGTATTTTTGCTCTTTGTGATATACAAAAAGGTGCATGAAAAATAAAATCAATGCTCACAAAAATATCCTTTCTCTGATCGGAGATACACCGTTGGTTAAGCTCAACAGAGTAACAAACAGCTTTGATGGTTCTTTTTATGCTAAATATGAAGCAATGAATCCTGGCCATTCTAACAAAGACAGGATTGCACTACACATTATAGAGTCAGCAGAAAAAAAAGGTTTAATAGACAATAACACAACTATTATTGAAACCACATCTGGAAATACTGGATTTAGTTTATCTATGGTATCAATGGTCAAAGGCTATAAATGCATTGTTGCAGTTTCATCCAAATCTTCCCCAGATAAAATTGATATGTTAAAAGCTATGGGAGCTAAGGTTTATGTTTGTCCTGCAAATGTACCAGCTGATGACAAAAGATCATATTACCAAGTTGCAAAAAGACTAAGTGAAGAAATAAAAGATTCATTTTACATTAACCAATATTTTAATGAGTTAAACATTGATGCTCATTATAATACTACTGGACCAGAAATATGGAAACAAACTAGTGGTTCTATTACACATTTGGTTGCTAGCAGTGGAACAGGTGGTACAATTAGTGGAATTGGAAGGTATTTAAAAGAAAAAAACCCAAAAATTAAAATCATCGGAGTTGACGCATACGGTTCTGTTCTTAAGAAATTTCATGAAACTGGTGAATTTGACACGAATGAAATCTATCCATACAGAATTGAAGGTTTAGGAAAAAATTTAATTCCAACCTCAACCGACTTTGGTGTAATTGATTTATTTGAAAAGGTAAATGATGAAGATAGTGCACACGCATCAAGAGAAATTGCCATTAAAGAGGGAATTTTCGTTGGATATACATCTGGAGCATGTCTTCAAGCTATCAGACAACTTAGCAAAAAAAATGTATTTAATAAAAATAGTATTGTAGTTACCATATTTTGTGATCATGGATCTAGGTACATGAGTAAAATTTTTAGTGATAAGTGGATGGATGAACAAGGTTTTGATAAAAAAAGTATAGAGCAAGAATCATCAATAGAATATATTCGTTAAAATGTCAGATTTATTTAAAAAGTTCGAAAATAATATGGGTCCGCTCGGAAAGTGGGCCTCAATCGCTGAAGGCTATTTTGTTTTTCCTAAACTAGAGGGGCCGATATCAAATAGAATGAGCTTCAATGGAAAAGAGGTAATTACATGGAGTGTTAATGATTACTTAGGATTATCAAATCACCCAGATGTTAGAAAAGTAGATTCAGAAGCTGCCAAAAAGTATGGTTCAGCCTATCCTATGGGGGCTAGAATGATGTCAGGTCACACTTCAATGCATGAAAAACTTGAAAAAGAACTAGCCGATTTTGTGAATAAGGAAAGTGCATATGTTTTAAATTTTGGTTATCAAGGGATATTATCAATTGTTGACACACTTGTAAATAAAAATGATGTTATTGTTTACGATATAGATTCACATGCATGTATAGTAGATGGAGTTCGTCTACATGTTGGTAAGCGATTTACATTTCAACACAATGATATAGATAGTTTAGAAAAAAATCTGATTAGAGCACAAAACATCACAGAAAAAACTGGTGGAGGAATATTAGTTATTTCTGAAGGAGTTTTTGGAATGAGAGGTGAACAAGGAAAAATAAAGGAGATTGTAGAACTTAAGAAAAAGTACAACTTCAGGTTGTTAGTTGATGATGCACACGGATTTGGCACCCTAGGAAGCGATGGTTCTGGTGTGGGTGATGAGCAGAATGTTCAGGATGATATTGATGTTTATTTTGCCACATTTGCTAAATCATTGGCCTCAACTGGCGCTTTTGTTGCTGGTTCAAAGAGTGTAATTAAATTTTTAAAATACAACATGCGTTCTCAAATGTTTGCAAAATCATTACAAATGCAACTGGTCATTGGAGCTTTAAAGCGTCTCGAAATTCTAAAAAATGAACCACAACACAGAGAAAAACTATGGAAGAATGTTAAAGCACTCCAAACAGGCTTAGTGGAACACGGTTTTGATATTGGAACTACAAAAAGTTGTGTAACACCTGTATTTCTTAAAGGTGATGTGCCAGAAGCAATGGTTTTGGTTAAAGACCTAAGAGAAAAGCACAATATTTTTTGCTCAATTGTTGTTTATCCTGTTATTCCTAAAGGACTAATCCTTCTAAGATTGATTCCAACTGCAGCACATACCATGGACGATATTAAAGAAACTCTTAATTCATTTCTTGCTATAAGAGATAAATTGCGTGATGGACACTATAAAAAGATTTCTGAGAGAATTACTGCTTAAATTTTGAATTTATAAAATTTGTTTACATTTGCACTTTAATGAGCGTGCTGAACAACAAAAAAATCTTAAACGCTTCAAAACTTTCATTAATTCTTAATCGATTAGCTAGTCAACTATTTGAAAAACATGACGATTTTTCTGATGTTGTTTTAATTGGACTACAACCCCGCGGAACGATTTTATCAAAAAAATTAAAAAAATTAATTCAAAAAAACTACTCAATTAATAATGTAGATATTGGTTTTTTAGATGTTACTTTTTTCAGAGATGATTTTGGTCGAGGTGATAAAATTTTGCATGCTAATAAGACAGCAATTGACTTTATTGTTGAGGATAAAACAGTAATTCTCATCGATGATGTTTTATATACAGGACGAAGCATTAGAGCAGCACTATCAGCTATACAATCTTTTGGCAGACCTAGGAAAGTTGAATTATTGACTTTGATTGATAGAAGATTTTCAAGACATCTTCCAATTCAACCAGATTATTGCGGAATTCAGGTAGATTCTATAAATAATCAGCGATTGACTGTCAAATGGAGTGAATTTGATGGAGAGGATGCAGTATATATATTTAAAAAAGATGGGAAAAAAACTTAGTGTTTCTAACTTATTGGGTATTAAGTACATTTCAGAAAATGATATTAATTTAATTTTTGAAACATCTGATAATTTCAAAGAGGTCATTAATAGAAAAATAAAAAAAGTACCTAGTTTGCGAGATATAACTATCGCCAATCTCTTTTTTGAAAATAGTACAAGGACCAAAATTTCTTTTGAACTTGCCCAAAAAAGACTCTCAGCAGATATAGTAAACTTCAGCTCATCTGGCTCATCAATAAAGAAAGGTGAAACCTTGGCGGATACTGTAAATAATATTCTTTCAATGAAAGTTGATATGGTAGTTATGCGACATCCCAGCCCTGGTGCTAGCGTTTTTCTTTCAAATAACGTGGATTCATGTATAATCAATGCCGGTGATGGGTGTCATGAGCATCCTACCCAAGCTTTACTCGATGCATTTACACTTCGTGAAAGATTTGGATCATTAAGCAATAAAAAAATTCTTATAACTGGTGATATTATGCACTCCAGAGTGGCACTTTCAAATATTTTCATTTATAAAAAATTGGGAGCTGAAGTTAAAGTGTGTGGCCCAAAAAGTTTAATTCCAAAATATATTAATGATTTAGATGTTGCCTATGAATCTAATTTTGATGTAGGTTTAAAATGGTGTGATGTGGCTAGCATGTTAAGGATACAAAATGAGAGAATGCGAGACAGTTTCTTCCCCACAACAAGAGAGTATTCGACTCAATTTGGATTAGATCTTCAAAGGCTTAAGTCCATTGATAAAGAAATTGTCATTACTCATCCAGGACCAATAAATAGAGGAGTTGAATTAAACAGCGATGTTATTGATTCAGGAAAAACAGTCATACTTGATCAAGTTGAAAATGGTGTTGCCGTTAGAATGGCAGTTATGTACTTGCTTGCTGCAAAATTATGAGTAAAAACTACGTAAGATTTATTATTAAAAATAATTTTTCATTAAAAGAATTAAAGAGGGATTTTATGAAAAATTTAGAAAGTAACATGATAATTGAACTTGAGCATGATTTTTCATCAGTGGAACTATTTAGTTTTTTAAATAATTTTAAGAAAAAATCACTAAAATCTATTGTTTTAATATCTAAAAAACATAAAGATGAAAATCATTTGTTTTCCGTTGTACCCACTTTTCAAGAAGCTGTTGATATAATCCAAATTGAAGAAATTGAAAGATTGATTAGTTAATGACTAATTTTGTAAGGACATTAGGATGTTTTTCAGGTTCAGGTGGTTTTGAAAGATATCCCTCATCCCAATTACTTACTATCAATAATAAATTATATCTTATAGATTGCGGCGAAGGAACTCAATTTTTATTAAGGAAGTACAAGATTAAATTAAGTTTGATTGATAATATATTCATTTCTCACTTGCACGGAGACCATTATTTTGGTTTACCTGGATTAATATCCTACTTTAACTTAAAAGGAAGAACAAAAGATCTAAATATTTATTGTCCAAAAGGGTTAAAAAAAATCATAACCATGATGATGAAATCAGGGAAATCATGGACAAGCTATAAATTGAATTTTTATGAATTAGGTCATAAGAGTTCACATATTATTGATAATGAGGAAATTTTGGTTAAAACGCTAAAATTAAATCACAGAATCCCATGTAATGGCTTTTTATTTTGTTCAAAAGAAAATCAAAAAATATCATATGGTTATTGCTCAGACACATCATATTTACCTGAACTCTGTGAGAGTTTAAAAGATGTAAACATCTTATATCATGAATCAACATTTTTATCTCAACATGATTATTTAGCAAAAAAAACTAAACATTCAACAGCAACTGAAGCAGCAAAAATAGCACAAACGTCAAATGCGAATAAATTAATTTTAGGACATTTTTCAGCCAGATATAAAGATTTAAATAAATTCAAGAATGAGGCAATATCTATCTTTTCAAATACATTTATTGCCAAGGAAGGTCAAGTATATTCTTTTTAAATATTAAATTTATTCATATGAAAGATTTATCAGATCTTAGAATTAGTTATGAAAAACACAAACTCAATAAAGAATCACTTGATGAGGACCCTTTAGTTCTCTTTAAAGCTTGGTTTGAGGAGGTAAGTAAATCTAAGGAGGTAAAAGAGCCTAATGCAATGACATTAAGTACTGTCGATAGCTCCAATACACCCAGGAATAGAGTAGTCTTACTTAAAAAGTTCTCAAAAAAAGGCTTTGTTTTTTACACTAACTACAGCAGTAACAAAGGTAAGAGCATAGCAGATAATCCAAATGTTTGTTTATCTTTTTTTTGGCCATCTCACGAAAGACAAGTCATTATAAAAGGATCTTGTAAATTATTAACTGAAAAAGAATCAGATGAATATTTCTATTCAAGACCTAAAGATAGTCAGATAGGTGCCGTTGTCTCAGATCAAAGTAAAATTATACCTAATAGAAAATTCATCGAGGATAAATTTAGTTCAGTACTGAAGAGTAAATCAAAAATAATCAGGCCTAAACATTGGGGTGGTATAGTAGTAAGTTATGATTCGATTGAGTTTTGGCAGGGTAGAAAGAATAGACTACATGATAGGATTTTATTTGAAAAAAATAAAAATAATAATTGGATCTGTAATAGATTGAGTCCGTGAAAAAACTCACTATTATAAGACATGCAAAGTCTGATTGGGAACACAATCTTCCAGATATTTTAAGACCAATTTCAACCCGCGGAAAGAAAGACATTAAAGTAATGTCATTGTTAGTTGATAGGCTGAATTTGTCGCCAGAAATTATATATTCAAGCACTTCAAAAAGAACAATTGAAACCTACGAGAATTTTTTAAAACATTCATCTGCTTTTAAAAATATTGATTTTCATAAATCAGAATTACTTTACGATTTTACCGGATATAATGTTTTGAACTTTATTAAAAATATTGATGATAAATATTCAAATGTTTTATTGTTTTCCCACAACAATTCATGCAGTTTCTTGACAGCAGAACTTGCAAATGATTACAAACATGTGCCAACTTGTGGAATAATTATTTTCGATTTTGATGTATCTTTGTGGAGTCAAATTTCAATTGGGAAATTAAATCATTATTTTCCAAAATCATACAGATGAAAGATTACACTTTTAAGAATAGAGAGTTAAGTTGGTTGGATTTTAATGCTCGAGTTTTACAGGAAGCTGAGGACCCCAATGTGCCTTTAATCGAAAGAATTAGATTTATTGGAATTTTTTCAAACAATCTTGATGAATTCTATAAAGTAAGATATGCCACAGTTAAGCGTATTGCAATTTCAGGCAAAAAACAAAAAAAACTCTATGATGGATTGAATGCGATAGATTTATTAAAGGAAATTACAAAGAAAACAATCGAGCTACAAGATAGAAGTGTTAAGGCTTTAAACTCAATTATTAAAGAACTAGAGACCGAAAAAATTTTTTTTGTAGATGAAAAAACCATACCTATAAAATTTATTAAATATGTCAATAATTATTTTATTGATAAAATTCAGCCTCAACTTGAAATTATAGTTCTTGATGAAAAGTCTAAATTTCCAAACTTGCCAGACACATCATCTTTTTTAACAGTAAAAATCGTTTCAAAAAATTCTAAGCTCAAATATGCACTTATTAAAATACCGACACAGCTTGACAGGTTTTTAGTTCTTGATGATACAAATAGTAAACATGTTATTTTAATTGATGATATCATCAGATTCCACTTAAAAGAAATTTTTGAGATTTTTTCGCCAAAAGAAATTAAAGCAAATATGATTAAAATAAGTAGAGATGCTGAGCTTGACTTTGCTTATGACATATCCAAAAGTTATTTAGAAAAAATATCTTTAAGTCTTAAGAACAGGTCTAGTGGTGAGCCTGTACGTTTCGTTTATGATAGTAAGATTGAAAAGGCAACATTAGATTTTCTCCTCGATAAGTTGAAGTTTGATGATAGTACTGACAGTATAATACCTGGAGGCAAATATCACAATAGAAGAGATTATATGTCTTTTCCTTCAATGAAGAAAAAAAGTTTAGTTAACTCAATACTCAATCCCTTGGATTTAAAAGGTTTTGATTTATCAAAAAATATTTTCGAAACACTAAAAAAAAGAGATTATTTGATACATACTCCATTTCATAAATTCTCATATGTTTTGAGATTATTATCAGAGGCATCAATTGATCCAAGTGTTTATAAAATATCAATTACAATCTACAGACTCTCTAAATTGTCAAGTGTTGCTAACGCATTAATTAACGCTGCCAAAAATGGTAAAGAAGTGGTTGTTCAGATTGAGCTACAGGCTAGATTTGATGAAAAAGCAAATATTAAATACGCTAAGTTATTAGAAGAGCAAGGCGTAAAACTAATTTTTGGGATTCAAAATTTAAAAGTTCATGCTAAAATATGTGTAATTGAAAGAAAAAGTCCTAATGGCATTGAAAAGTTCGGTTTCATAAGTACAGGAAACTTTAATGAATCTACAGCTAAAATATATACAGACTTCACATTATTTACATTTGATAAAAAGATACTAAGTGATATTTCTAAAATCTTTAAATTTTTTAACGCTAACTATAAAAAATTTAAATACGATCATTTAAAACTTTCCCCATACGATACCCAGTCATTTTTTACAAAAATGATAAAACGTGAAATTAAAAATGCAAAAAAGGGGCTACCAGCCTCAATCAAAATTAAATTGAATAGCTTGACTAGCTACGCCATGGTTGAGGAGCTATACAAAGCTTCAAGGCAAGGTGTTAAAATTAGAATGATAATACGTGGAATTTGCTGTCTATTACCTGACAATGAAAAAAATATTGAGGTAATTAGTGTTGTTGATAGATTTTTAGAACATACACGCTTCTTTATTTTTGAAAATAATGGTAAAAACGAAACATATATTTCATCGGCAGACTGGATGACCAGGAATTTGGATAATAGGGTAGAAGTTACATGCCCTATATTAGACAATAACATCAAAGAAGAAATTAGAGAAATTTTTGAAATTTATTGGTCAGATAATACGAAATCAAGGATTGTTAATAATGAATCAACAAATCGTTATAAATCCAATAATAAAAGTAAAAAGTTAATCAGATCTCAGATTGATATTTATAATTACTATAAATCAAAGCTTGAAGAATAAAGTTGTTATAAATAAAGTAGCTACTATTGACATTGGTTCGAATGCAATTAGATTGCTTATTTCCAATGTTTTTTCAATAAATGGTAAAATTCATCATACCAAAAACTCTCTTTATCGAGTTCAGCTGCGTTTAGGTGATGATTCATTTAAAAAAGGCATAATAAGCCAAAAAAATCTTAAGAAGCTGAAATCAACATTAAAATCATTCAAGTTGTTGATGGATGTAAACGATGTTAAAAAATATTTAGCCTATGCTACATCAGCTATGAGGTGTGTTAAGAATTCAGAAAATCTAGTTATTGAGCTTGAAAAAGAAACAGGTATCAAAGTTCAAATTATAAGTGGAAAAAAAGAGTCCGAAATAGTAGCAAAAAATGATATTAGTGCACATATTGGAAAGTCAAAAAATTATTGTTTTATTGATGTGGGAGGTGGAAGTACCGAAGTTGTCATTTATAAAAAGTCTTTATTTTATAAATCAAAATCTTTCCAAATTGGTGGTGTAAGATTGATAAATGAACTAGTTGATGAATCTACATGGAATGAATTTAAGTTATGGCTTAAAACAAATGCTGTAGAACTCAAAAAACTGAAAATTATTGGTATTGGTGGAAATATAAATAAGTTGTACAAAATATCAGGTGTTAAATATACTAAGCCACTTGAACGAAGAAAATTTAAAAAAACACTAGTTAGCCTAGAAAAAATGTCATACTCTAAAAAACTTGTTAAATTAAAACTAAACCCCGACAGAGTTGATGTTATTGTGCCAGCCGGGAAAATTTATTACTTCGTTATGAAAACACTTGGAATTAAAGAGATATATGTTCCAAGAATTGGTTTAGCTGATGGGATGGTTAAAGATCTAATTTGAGATCTTTTTTAAACTGATCAAGAAGAGGATTAATTTTATTTAGTTTATCAAATTTTTCTTGAGGGGTTGAATAATATTCCTTTCCAGTACTCTTGTCAACAACTATTTCCAAAATTATAATGTCATTCATAAGCTCTTTTTTGAGAAACTTTAAGATATTTTCTCTATCATTATCAATTTCCTTTTTATTGCTTTTTGAGGGAACAGTATATATAATTTTATTTTTTTGAAAAATAACAGGATTACTGATTTCCAAGAGGCTGGATAAGCTATTATTACCATTTTCAGAAACTTTTTTTGAATATTCAAGCCATTTAAGTTTTAGTTTCTTAATATCAAATTCATTACTTAATTTATCCTCCTTTTCAGTTTCTTTATCTTTTGTATTTAAAACTTCTTTTTTAAGTTTTATACTTGACAATGATAAAGCACTAATCTCGTTTTGTACTGTTTTTTTAATATCATCAGTTTGGTAAGGTTCTTTATTATCATCTTTTTTTTCTTCTTTCTGAATGTTTGTATTGTTAGTGCTCTCTTTTAAAATCTTATGTTTATCAATGTTTAAATCAACTTTTTTTTTTTGAATTTCTTCTGCTGGTTTTTTTCCATCATCAACACTCTTAGAAATTTTCATTAAGGTAATTTCAACAAGCATTTTTTTGTTTTCTACTTGATTATATTTGAAAATTGCATTTTCAATTACACTGATTTTTTCAACTAAAAAATGTTGGTTAATTAACTTTCCTTGATTTATGAATGATTCAAGTAAATTTTTATTAAAATCAAATATATGATGGGATTCTTGTGACTGTGCAACAAGAATATTTCGAAAATGATTAGCTAATCCTGACAAAAATTCTTTTTCATTATAACCTCTGTCACATATTTGATTAAATTGAATTAAAACTTCTATTAGATTATTGTTAATAATATTTTCAGAAAGATTTAAAAAAGATTCATTATCCAGTACGTTAAGTAGTTCTGAGGTTTTTTCAATTGTTATATTTTTATTTGTAAAGCTTACAATCCTATCTAAAATTGTTAAAGAATCTCTTAATGATCCATCAGATTTTCTGGCTATTATGGATATTGCCTGCTCATCAAATTTGAAGTTTTCTTGATTACATATATTAATTAATGCATTCGCTATTTCTGTTTCATTAATTCTATTAAAATCGTAAATCTGGCACCTTGATAAAATGGTAGGAAGTATTTTATTTTTCTCTGTAGTGGCTAGAACAAAGACAATGTGTTTTGGAGGTTCTTCTAGCGTTTTTAAAAATGCATTCATTGCTTGTGGGGTAAGCATATGAACCTCATCAATAATATAAACTTTATACTTCCCAATCTGGGGGGGTACTCTAACTTTATCAATAAGATTTTTCATTTCCTCTATACCTCTATTAGATGCAGCATCTAATTCAAAAACATTAAACGATAGGTCATGTGAATCTATATTATCGATTGAGGATTTGTTAATTTCTTTTGCATATATTCGGGCACAAGAGGTTTTACCTACACCCCTTGGACCACAAAAAAGAATCGCTGATGGAATTTTATTCTCTGTAATTGAGTTTTTTAGAGTTTTGGTAACATTATTTTGCCCAATAACAGTTTCAAAACTTTTTGGTCTATATTTTAGTGAAGAGACTACAAAATCTTTCATTTCTACAAATATAATCGAGCTTATTGATAATATTGAAAATAATATTCAAAATATATTAAATTTGTTGCGGCAGGCTACCTTATCGCTTTTTAAAGAGGAAAGTCCGGACACCAAAGAGCATTACAGCGGGTAACACCCGTCGCTATTTATAGTAGGAAAAGTGCAACAGAAAGAATGTACAGTTAGGCTGTAGTGAAATCATGTAAACTCTGTAAGGTGAAACGCCAAGTATATCAACTATAAGGATTGCTCGTCCAACGTTGATGGGTAGGCGGTTAGAATGTAATAGTAATATTCCATCAAGATAAATGATAAGGCACGACAGAATCCGGCTTACAGGCCTGCCTTTTTTAAAAATAATTTAACGAATTAGGTCCACAACTAAATATCAGATCAATTATACTAAGATCTCTAATAAAACCATTATCATTTTCAAATGTTTGACTGTATTTTTTTTGTTTTGGATATTCTGATCTTTTAGTATTAGATAAATTTGATAAATCATTAACTTTTATATCTAAAAATCTGTGCTTATCATAAATATCCTCTGGCATTTTAATACCAAGCCATCCGCTAACTAATTTTATAGAAGCTAAGTTCAAATCAGATAAATTTTCATATTCATGGTAAAAAAAATTAATCAAATCATCCTCGTAAAATTCAAAAAAAGGAGATGATTGATAACATATCTTTATAGATTTAAAATGATTTTTTTTCCAATTAGAGTTCGTATCAATTTTTATATCTGAGTAAAGTCTTGGTTCGTTTTTCCCTGAGTGCTTAATTGGCACTGTCAGCATTAGCTCACCATTTGCAGAATCAATGTAAGTTCTGTTTGTTAATGTCTGCTTATTGTATCTTGATTTTATTGACCAAATTAAATTAGGTGATTTAATGTATTTCCAGTGTGAAACTGGCGGGAAATAGGTTGGTTCTAATAGCTTAAGCATTTTTTATTAGTTTGTTCAATAAGTATTTATTGAATAACCATAAAATCAAACAAAAAACGATAAAATGTAAAAAATATGACTTTGGTTCTCCATCTTCGTGGATTGTAGTGAAAACTCTATTCCATCTAATTTTCCAGTTTTTAATTCCATCATTGATACCATCGATGCTCATCCATATAAAGATTGGTTTTCCAACAATGTGATCTTCAGGAACAAAACCCCACATTCTACTATCCTCTGATCCATTCCTATTATCTCCCATCATCCAATAATAATCCATTTTAAATTTGTAACTATCTTCTTCTTTACCATTTATAAGAATGCTATTGTTATTTATTTCTATTGTATTCTTCTCATAATCTTTTATTATTTTTTTATATAGTGGAAGATTTGATAGATTTAAACTCACTGATTGGTTCTTTTCGGGTATAACTATAGGTCCATAATTATCCTCATTCCAATCAAAAGTTATGTTATTTGGGAAAAAGGCAGTGTTGTAGGATTTAGTTTTCTTATAGTCTCTGACAATACTGTCAACTACGTTACTGTCTTGTATATTTTTAAAATCTATTTCAGTAAGTGTTAGTTTCTTCTCCCTTTCGGTTAGTTCAGATACTGTCAATCTGTTTCTTCTAATTTTATCAGTAGGTATACCTTTTGAATTTGTGAGTATGGTAAAATTTTCTGCGCTGTTGTTTACGATAGCTAAAATATGTGTTTTAATATCATCGAATGATTTTTGATTTATATTTCCAATCCTAAACTTTCTTTGGAAATCATACAACCCCAATCGATTAAGTTTTTGACTTGAAATTCCTTCAGCATTGTAAGCCGTATATTTAAATAAAGGTTTTGCTCTGTATGGTAAAATACTTTTTACTCCATTTATTCTTAATTCTCCATTTACAATTTCGAGTGTATCACCTGGAATTCCAACACATCTTTTAACATAGTTAGATTTTTTATCAATAGGTTTTTTAACTCCTTTTTCTCTAACAAAAAACTGTCTAACCGTATCAGCTGGCCAGTTAAACGTAACTATGTCATTTCGTTTAATTTTCTGCAGTTTTGGTAATCTTAAGTAAGGTAGTTGTGGCTTATTGAGGTAGGACCTAATGCCCGTTCCAACAATTGTATCATGTACCATTGGAAAAGAAACAACTGTTTTTGGAATTCTGGCACCATAATGATACTTACTAACAAAAAGAAAATCTCCTACAAGAAGTGTTCTTTCTAATGAGCCAGTTGGAATAATAAATGGTTGTATGAAATATGTATGAACTACAGTGGCTAAAATAACTGCAAAAACAATTGAGCTTAACCATTCTTCAAATCCACCTTTTTGTGTTAGATCCCTGTCAGCAATGTAACTTGATTTTTTATCATAATTAATTAAAAATATATAAAGACCAAGAGAAAAAATAACTTTAAAAGTATCAGCTGTAGAATTTCTACCAAAGCTTCTAGCTGTTTCGATCCAAACTACTGGAAAAATTAAAAGATTTATAATTGGAATAAATAATAAAATAACCCACCACCAAGGTCTTCTGATAATTTTCATTAAAACCAAACTATTGTATAATGGGATTATTGAAGCTACAGGATTAAATCCAGCTTTCTTATATAGTTTCCATGTAGCTAAGGAATGTATTAGTTGTATTACAACATAAAATATAAACCACTCAGTCCAAGTCATAATTCTTTTTTTATGTTAAATATTACATCATCAATACCATAAATACCTTTTTTTGTCATTAAAAATTCTGCAGAAATCACAGCACCTAGCGCAAAACCATACCTTGACCTAGCTGTATGACTTATTCTAATTATATCATGCTCAGATGTATGTATAACACTGTGATGACCTTTTTCATCTCCTTTACGTTCGGATCTAATTTTCAAACGTTTATTATTTTCTACTTTATCCAGTGTCCAGCTATTATAATCAGATTTTTTAATAATATCTTCAGCAATTTTAATTGCTGTACCACTAGGTTTATCTTCTTTTCCAGCGTGATGTTTTTCAAGAATGCTTGTTTTGAAATCTTTATGATCGATCATTATTGAATTTAAATAATCATTTAGTTTATAAAAAAGATTAACTCCAATACTGAAATTAGGAGAGTATAGAAAAGCACCATCAGACTCTTTGCAGTAATTCTTTACATCATCTAGATGTTTGGTCCAACCAGTAGATCCACATATCACTTTGATATTTTTTTCAAGACAGTTTTTAATCTGTTGATATGTTACTTCTGGTGGTGTAAAAATAATTGCAACCTCTGCGTTATTAAAATTCGTATCATCATAACGATCAATAATTGCGCTGATATTATGCCCTCTGGTAACTAAAATTTTTTCAATTTCTTTACCCATTTTACCATAACCAATTATTGCAACATTCATTCTATAAATTAATTTTAATTTTTAATCCAACATTTGAGTTGAAAAAATGATCATTTTCAAAATACGGTTGAAATGATAAATCTTCATCAACATTAAAATCTAAGAGGTGTGCATCTATGTTAGCATCTAAAATATTTAAAAAATAAAAACCTACAAGAAATACCATAGATAAATCTTTATATTTTTTATGAAAATCTTGACCATCTAGAAGTCTATCATCATTAATTATTATACCCTGAAATTGATCATCAGTAAAACCTGCTTTTCTTCGTTTATATGCATCTCTGTATGACCAGAATTTTTTCTTGTTGAAGTCATACGCATAAGCTGAAACACCAATTGCTGCATAAACAATAGGTACTTTCCATGCTTTTTTATTATATACCTGACCAAGACCTGGGAGTACTGCTGAGTAAAATGCAGCTTTTGATGGTCTTAATATATCAATCTCTTTTTTTTGGTCTTTTTCTTGTGAAAAAATCAGATTATTTGAAATGAAAAATAATAATAGTAATGAAAAAAAATTATTGGTCATTTAATTTATCAATTAAATCATTTAACTCCTTTTTACTATTGAATTTAAAGCTTAGTGAACCTATTTTTTTATTAAGTTTTAAATCAATATGTAGCTTATATTTATTCTCTAATAATTTTATTTTTTTTGTCAGGTTTTTATCTCTTACAACTTCTTTTTTTGTTTTTTTGCTGCTTAGATCTTTAACAATCTTTTCAGTTTGCCTGACGGAAAGGTTATTTTTTAAGATCTTTTCATAAATAAAGAGTTGTTTTTCTGTTGAATCAATATTTATAAGACATCGGCCATGACCCATGCTAATGAAATTGTCCCTAATTCCACTTTGAATAATTGGATCTAATTTTAGTAATCTAATGTAATTAGCAATTGTTGACCTATCTTTTCCAACTCTTTTGCTCATTTCCTTTTGCGAAATATTTAATTCATTAATTAAGCGATCATAAGAAATAGCAATTTCAATTGGATCTAAATCTTTTCTTTGTATGTTTTCTACAAGGGCCATTTCCAAGGTGGTTTGATCATCAGTTTCCCTGATGTAGGCTGGAATCGTTCTAATGCCTAATTGCTTGAAGGCTCTTAATCTCCTCTCACCTGAAATTAATTCATAGTTGCCATCCATGACCTTTACGGTTATGGGTTGAATTAAACCTAATTCTTTTATTGATGAGGCTAATTCATCAATATCTTTTTGGTTGAAATTTGTTCGTGGTTGATATGGGTTTAACTCAATTGAATTAATATCAATATCATTAAAATTTGTAGATGAAAGATTTGTATCTACTTTTTTTTTGTTATCATTTAGAATAGCTGATAAACCCCGACCCAATACTCTTTTTTTATATGCTTTTGCCAAACTAATTTAAATTTATTACCTCCTGAGCAAATTTAATATAACTTTTAGACCCTTTGCTAGTAGAATTGTATACAATAATACTTTCACCATGACTAGGAGCTTCACCAAGACTAACATTTCTAGGAATAATTGTTGAAAAAACCATATCACTAAAATGTTTTTTGACATCGTCTTTAACTTGATTTGAAAGTCTTAGTCTTGAATCAAACATAGTAAGCAATATTCCTTCAATTTCAAGTTTATCATTATGAACTTTCTGTATTCCTTTAATTGTATTTAAAAGTTTACCTAAACCCTCTAATGCATAATATTCACATTGTATTGGTATTATTACAGAATTTGATGCTGTCAATGCATTCATGGTAATTAACCCCAAGGAAGGAGGGCAGTCTATTATTATAAAGTCATATTCATCCTTGATTTTATGAATCATTCTGCTCAGCATGTATTCTCTCTTCTCTGTGTCAACCAGTTCAATTTCAACAGCAACTAAATCAATATTTGCAGGAATGATATCCAGATTAGGACTCTTTGTTTTTAAAATTGATTCACTGATTTCACATTGATTTAATAATACATCATATGATGACTTGTTAAAGTCCTCTGTTTTAATACCAATTCCTGAGGTTGCATTTCCCTGAGGATCAGCATCAATTAACAGTACATTTTTTTCAAGAACGCCTAATGATGCAGCTAAGCTTAATGATGTGGTAGTTTTTCCTACACCACCCTTTTGATTAGAAACTGAAATTACTTTACCCATTATTCTTTAAACTCAATTATATATATATCTTCATTGTCTTTCTTCATATAAAGTTTTTCTCTTGCATATTTTTCAAGACTGTCGGGATTATTTAAGTTTGAAATGATACTCTCGTCAATTTTAATTTGTTTTTCAAGCAATGATTTTCTTTCTTTCAATTCATTTATTTCTTTTTTTAATTTCAAATTGACTAAAATAGAATTCGAATCAATAAAGAAAATCCATATAAAAAAAACTATGGATGTCAGTACATAAAGGTTGCTAATTAATTTAAAAAATTTCGAACTTTTAATTTTTTTGATGATTTCCATCTAATAGTTGATCAATTCTAATCTTTATGTCATCAAAAACATAGCTTTCATCCAAAACGATGTCAGCGAATTTTTCTGATGATTTAACATACCTATCATGCATCGGTTTTATCATTTTGTAAAACCTATTTTTTATTTCAATTTCATTTCTTCCTCTCTCATTAATATCCCTAACAATCCTTCTTCTTAACCTTTCAGAAGAATTTACTTTCAAAAATATGCTTAAATCAAAAAAATCTCTAATACTTTTTTTTAACAAAATCAAAATACCATCAACAATTAATAAATCTCCCTGCTTTAGACTACCCTTTTTTTTTAATCTTTTATGACTTTTATATGAGTAGATCGGTGTTTTGATGTTATTTCCATTAATGTAATCACTTATTTGTTGATAAAATAACTCAAAGTCTATAGAGTTGGGGTGATCAAAATTTATTTTTGATCTGTTAGCGAATGATAATTCGCTAAAATCTTTGTAATAAGAATCTAGAGATATATAGTTTACGCTGAAATTCTTGTAACTATTAATTATTTTTTTTGCTAGAGTTGTTTTTCCAGATCCTGTTCCCCCTGAAATAGCAACGATAATCATTATTTTGGCATCAATTTGAAAATACCTTTATTATCTACAGCTAAGTATATGTAGCCATCGGGACTGACTCTAACATCACGAACTCTTCCTACATTTTCAGCAACTTTTTCCCTATAAGTAACTTTATTATTGTCGAGAACTAGCCTTTCCAAATACATGTATTTTAATGAACCAACTAGAATGCTACCTTTCCAATCAGAATAAATATCGGAGTTCAAGTAAGCAAATCCACTTGGAGCTATTGATGGTATCCAATAATATAAGGGTTGTTCCATCCCTGGCAAAGATTTGTTATTAGTTATGGTTGTCCCACTATAGTTTATACCATATGTTATTTTTGGCCACCCATAATTCCTTCCAGAGCTTACTACATTAATTTCATCACCACCTCTGGGCCCATGTTCATTAGTCCATATTTTGCCAGTTTTCGGGTGTTTAAACATACCCTGTGGGTTTCTATGGCCATATGAATAAATAGCCGTTTTTGCTCCATTTTCACTTATAAAAGGATTGTCATTTGGTATCGACCCATCTTCTTTTATTCTGTAAACTTTCCCACCATCCAGTGTAATGTCTTGAGGATTTTTATTTCTATTACCACGATCTCCAATCGTAAAAAATAAGTATCCATCATTATCGAATTGTAACCTACATCCCCAATGAAGTGATGACTTAGTCTGTTCCTCACCGTGGTATAAAACTTTAATATTTTCTAATGAGTTATTTATAAGTTTTGCACTTGCTATGGCAGTATTTGCTCCATTCTCTTTATTTCCTTTTGAATATGAGAAGAAAATAGTTTTATTTTGATCAAAATTTGGATGCAATTCAATATCCAATAAACCACCTTGATTTTTTAAGTACACATCAGGAACGTTGGATATTTCTATTACTTTACTATCATTTACCACAAACATTTTTCCTCTTCTTTCGGTATATATAAAGGTCTTATTATCAATGAATTCAATACTCCACGGTACATAATCGGTTTGGTGTATATTGATTACATCATAATCAATATTTTTTGGAGTATTAATCGTATCATCTGTTTGTGCACAAGAAAAACAAAAAGTAAGTATTAAAATAAATTTTTTCATTTTTTAAAACTAATAAAAAAAAACCCCCGATTGGAGGTTTTTAAAATTATTTGGAATCTAAATACCTTCCAATTTCTGCAAAGTACCACTGAGTGTCCATATAGGCACCAGTTGCGATAATTTTTCCATCTTTCCATTCCCAAAAACCATAATAATGTATTGTGTTTTCTTCACCTGTCAATTTTGAGCTACCTGTCCATGTTAACCAGTGATTAGTAAAAACTCTTCCATTATTGTAATACATCGTAGTAATATTGGCATCGTTATGTTTAATATTGTCAAATACTTCTTGGTCCTGTTTGTAACCAGCGACCCATTCTTCATTTGTAAACTCCGCTCCATTAACTAAATGAACAGCACCCTCAGCCAAATGATCCATAGCAATCTCGAAATTTCCATTTACATATGCAGCAGCTAGTTTTTCAACAATTTTACTCTCTTCACTGTTTGCATTGATAGTTCCCGACCAATCGCCATCATCAACGGTTACACCTTGTGAGCATGATACTATTACAAGGGATATTAAAAAAATCAGTTTTTTCATATTATTTGTTTTAAGTTAATTATCTAAATTAAAAATTCTCATTTAATATTAAAAGTCGGGATGACAGGATTTGAACCTGCGACCCCACGGCCCCCAGCCGTGTGCGCTAACCGGGCTGCGCCACATCCCGAATGTGCAAATGTAATTTAATGACAGCTAACGTTATATTTTTTTAGTCGCCAATAATTATAGGGCAGGGGTGTATAAAAACCTGCCAAGAGCATTATTGGAACAACCCACCATGTCAGCATTGCACCGCCCGTTAACAACAAGTCAGTGGCATTCATAGCTATTTCCATACCTATCATTGAAATAAATGACATTCCCAATGCTGTTTTCAGTGATGAATAAAAATCCATTTGTTTAAGTAAAATAATTGTTTCCAGGATAATAGATGTTAATAAACCATTTATAATAGCAAGACCCATAACCTCATAATTAGACCAAGAATGATCAATTTTTTGAAAGTAATATATTGTTCCAAAATCTCCAATTGAACAACCAAGCAAACACCAAAGCGTATTAATCCTAGCCTGTTTCCATGTTTTTTTACATTTCCAATTCATTGTTCAAAAATATTGATTTGTTCTTATTTTACTAGATTTGAAGACTAATTAAATACAATTAAAATGAAAAAATTATTAATACTATTTACAGTACTTATATTTTGTGCCTGTGAACAGCCCGTTAAAATTGACGATGCAGAATGGTCAGGAACTATCTCAGCATCTGATGAAAGAAATGCAATTATGAATACCTTCACTGATGCATATGAAAATAATGATAAAGAAGGTGCACTTTCAATATTTGCAGATGATGCAGTATTTCACGTTAATGATACACAATTAACAGCTGTTGAAGTTGTCGATGCTTTTATGGCTGGACATGAATATTTTGATGATGTTAAAAATATTGATAGGAATACAACTACAATGTTTTACAATAATGGCGAAATTTACACCAACTATTGGTACACATGGAACGGAACCAATAAGAAAACAGGTGAATTACTGAGTGCCAGAGGCTACGCATGGTTTAAATGGGATGGATTAAAAGTAGTTGAAGCATATAATGCTTTTGATCCGACTGAATACAACAAAGTTTTTGAATAAAATCAATATTCGATAATCATAAAAACCTCTTCTTGCGAAGAGGTTTTTTTGTCGGGGTGGCAGGATTCGAACCTACGACCTCCGCGTCCCAAACGCGGCGCGATAACCGGGCTACGCTACACCCCGTAAACGGGTGCTAATATAAAACTCTTTATATTAACAACAAACACAAATTTTTATATTAATTTTGAACGCATGTCAATCGAAAAAATCAAAACATTAATCATTGGTTCAGGCCCTGCTGGGTACACTGCTGCAATTTATGCTTCTAGGGCTGATTTAAAGCCTGTTTTATATACAGGAATGGAGCCTGGCGGTCAGCTTACCACAACAACCGATGTAGATAACTTCCCTGGATATCCAAATGGAATTGATGGTCCAAAAATGATGGAAGAACTTAAAGCTCAATCTGAAAGATTTGGTACTGATGTTAGGATTGGTGAAGCCACTAACGTAAAGTTTGCAGCAAGTCAAGGTGAATTACATGAGGTTACAATCGATAATACCAAAGTTGTACATGCCAAGACGATAATTATATCAACTGGTGCGTCAGCTAAATATTTGGGCCTTGAGAGTGAACAAAAATTAATAGGTGGAGGTGTTTCTGCTTGTGCGGTGTGCGACGGATTTTTTTATAAAGGTCAAGAGGTTGCGATAGTGGGCGGTGGTGACACTGCTGCAGAGGAAGCAACATACCTTTCAAATATATGTTCCAAAGTAACAATGCTTGTAAGAAGAGATGAAATGAGAGCTTCAAAAGCTATGCAGCACCGTGTCAATTCCAAAGAAAACATAGATTTAAGATACAATACTGAGGCAGTTGAAGTATTGGGTAATAATGTTGTAGAGGGGTTAAAAATAATTAACAACAAAACCCAAAAAACAGAAACCCTAAATATTACAGGCTTTTTTGTTGCAATTGGACACAAACCTAATACGGAATTATTTAAAGGACAACTTGATATGGATGAAACTGGATACATAATCACTAAAGGCAAAACAACTAAAACCAACATTCCTGGTGTTTTTGCATCAGGTGATGTACAGGACAAGGAATACAGACAAGCAGTTACTGCTGCAGGTACTGGATGTATGGCGGCTCTTGATGCTGAAAGATATTTAGCCTCTATTGGAGAATAATATGTTTAGATATAATTTTTTCCTTTTTAAAGACTTACCATCGGCATGGCTTTGTGGTGTCCGTATTACAGAACTTAATGAAGAAACGTGCAAAGCTAAGGTTAGACACAATTGGTTTAATAGCAACCCTTTCAATTCACTCTACTGGGTCGTTCAAGGAATGGCTTCAGAGTTAACAACCGGAATGTTGATTATTAAGCAAAAGGATAAGCTGGACTATAATATTTCAATGCTTGTAACCTCAAATTCATCAAAATTTTTGAAGAAAGCCAGAGGAAAAATTATTTTTGAGTGTAGTGATGTAAAAAAAATTGAAGATACTTTTCAGCACTTGACAAAAGATAAACCAACAGCTATTTTAAATTTAAATTCAAAAGGTTATGATGAGGATGGAGATTTGGTTTCAGAATTTACATATGAGTGGAGTTTAAAAAGAAAATTTTAACATTTTTTTAATTAGTTAGACATATTAAATTAACTAAATTTAAATATGGCCAGACAGGTTTTTAAGTATACCAAGAAAGTCTTGAAAAAAGTTGCATTTAATTTTACTCTTTTCAAAAAAGAATTAGAAAAAGCCTCAGATGTTTTGCTGCCACATGAATATGAGGAACTAAAGATTTGGGTTGAAAGTTACATCAATAAGCACCCCCATTTGAGTGGGGTAGTTTAATCAATA
>Ga0209433_10000103_pt1 | contig 24848 bp, 26 predicted proteins | sample METZYME_5_50m_FD_187552 | JGI IMG/M metagenome (GOLD analysis project Ga0209433, IMG submission 187552) | Marine microbial communities from oxygen minimum zone in mesopelagic equatorial Pacific - METZYME_5_50m (SPAdes) (version 2) | ecosystem: Environmental > Aquatic > Marine > Oceanic | place...
TGCTACAGCATGGAAACATAAGAATAAAAATGCAAATCAAAGATTAGGAGAGACTTATTTCTATGCGGGTGACTCTAAGGAAGAGTTTAAAGGTAAGGCAGCAAAGAAAAAAGAGAACGCAAAACCTAAGAAAAAAGCAGTGCAAGGTGCAACTGATGTTCCTAACTTCCCGCAAGATCAAGTAAGTGAAGATTGGCAGAGGAAATCAGGTAAGAGTGCCTCTGGTGGACTAAACGAAAAGGGTAGAAAATCATACGAGAGACAAAATCCTGGCAGTGATTTAAAAGCACCAGTTACAGGTAAAGTAAAGAAAGGTGGTAAAGCAGCGAAGCGAAGAGCAAGTTTCTGTGCTAGAATGAGAGGTATGAAAAAGAGATTGACAAGTGCTAAGACTGCTAGGGATCCTGACAGTCGGATAAACAAGTCACTCCGTAAATGGAAATGTTAGTTATCATAGGAGACTAAATATGACTAGAGTTCAAGAATTGCAGAGCGAATTAAAAGTTCTGGATGCATTTCGTGACTCCACACGTGCTCGTATTCTACGCGGATTGTTAGAATATGAGATTAAACAGGAGAAGTTTGCTCATGTCAACAGTATCAGAAGACCTTCTAGATCCTGATTGGATGGACTTTGAAGGGAGTATTGGTTACGATGCCATTACTCATAAATTTTCAGTTCAATTATTTCACCATATGCATTGGTTTGATTCACGCGAGGAAGCTGAACATTATTTGAAAACGACTAGATGAGTCAAGATTTTTATTTGGGTAATCCCAACCTTAAGAAGGTAGGGACTGAAATACAATTTACCAAAGAGCAAATACAGGAATACCTCAAGTGTAAAGAGGATCCTGTATATTTTGCTATGAACTATATCAAGATCATCTCATTGGATGAGGGTATAGTTCCTTTTAAGATGTGGGATTTTCAACAAGAACTCATAGAATCTTTTCATGAGCATAGATTTAATATAGCAAAACTCCCTAGACAGACTGGTAAGTCTACTACGTGTGTGTCATATCTGCTACACTATATTCTATTCAATGATAACGTCAACGTTGGTATTCTAGCTAACAAACTATCTACTGCTAGAGACTTGCTTAGTAGATTGCAACTAGCATACGAACAATTACCTCTGTGGATACAGCAAGGTATTGTTGTGTATAACAAAGGTTCGATGGAACTAGAGAACGGATCTAAAATACTGGCAGCATCTACCTCCGCATCTGCAGTTCGAGGTATGTCATTTAACATTATCTTCTTGGACGAATTTGCGTTCATACCTAACCACATTGCGGAACAGTTCTTTAGTTCTGTATATCCTACTATTACATCTGGTACATCTACAAAAGTTATAATCATATCCACGCCAAACGGTATGAACCATTTCTATAAGTTGTGGGTTGATGCACAGAAAGGTAGAAATGGATACGCATGGACAGAGGTGCACTGGTCAAAAGTGCCAGGCAGAGATGCTAAGTGGAAAGAAACAACTATTGCTAACACATCAGAAAGACAGTTTACTCAAGAGTTTGAGTGCGAGTTCCTAGGATCTGTTGACACATTAATCACTGCTGCAAAACTTAGAACATTAACCTATGACGATATCTTAAAAACAAATGGATCTCTCGACGTATATGAAAATCCTATATCTGACCATGATTACATTATATGTGTTGACGTATCTCGTGGTCTCGCACAGGATTACTCCGCATTTGTGGTAATTGATATCACGCATGCTCCGTGGAGACTAGTTGCAAAGTATAGAGATAAAGATGTAAGACCTATGCTATTCCCAAACATCATCTACAATGTAGCAACTAATTACAATAATGCGTATGTGCTTGTAGAAGTAAATGATATAGGTGAGGCAGTATCTGGTAGTTTATTCTATGACTTGGAGTATGAGAATGTATTGATGTGTGCTATGCGTGGTAGAGCAGGGCAAATAGTCGGACAGGGATTCTCAGGTAATAAAGTACAGATGGGTGTAAAAATGAGCAAGACTGTCAAAGCACAAGGATGCTCTAACCTCAAGACATTAATAGAAGATGACAAGTTACTTGTTAAGGATTACAACATTGTATCTGAGTTGACTACATTCATACAAAACAAACAGAGCTTTGAAGCGGACGAAGGGTATAATGATGACCTAGTAATGTGTTTAGTCATCTTTGCGTGGTTAGTTCAGCAAGAATATTTTAAAGAGATGACCGATCAGGACATCCGAAGACGCATATATGAAGAGCAAAAGAATGCTATTGAGCAGGACATGGCACCATTTGGTTTTATATCAGATGGATTGGAAGATGAAAGGATTACAGATGATCAAGGTAACATCTGGACTATAGATATGAACGAGGAAAATCAGGAAAAATGGAAGTTAGATGAGTATGGTGACGCCAGTTATATGTGGGACTATAAGTAGAAAGGCAACTTTTTCTAAATAATATTAGACAAAAATTGTTATTACATCAGGAGTAAAATACATGGCTAGCACGCTTCTATCGCCAGGAGTCGAGATCCAAGAAAGGGATCTGACTATCGGGTCGATTGAGACGGTTGAAGTTAACGTAGGAGCAATAGCGGGTGCCTTCTCTAAAGGACCTGTTCTTAAACCAGTTCGCATCGCAAACGAGTCTCAATTAATTGAACAGTTCGGTGAACCATCCGACGGTAACGCAGAAACATGGTGGACTGCAGCAAGTTTTCTCCAGTATGGTGGTGTCCTTGACGTTGTTCGAGTAGCAACATCTGGACAACTTACAGCATCAGACGATAATGTAACCTCTCCATATACACTGTCTATTCCAACAGACGATGTATACGAAGCAGTTTACGCAAGTGCAAGTTCTAACCCATTTAGATGGGCAGCAAGAAATCCTGGCAGTGAGTCAAATGCTATTAAGGTAGCAATTATTGACAAGGGTGCTGATGTTACTCTTTCATTAGATGGTGCTTTGTCTACTTCCACAGTTGGTACACAGGTGCAAAACACAGCTGGTACTAAATCTGGTTTTATATACCAGTGGGATTCAGTTAACAATAAAGTCTCTTTAATTACTTCTGACACTTGGGATCTTACTGATGTTGTAGAGAACGGTGTTACCGACCTCAACATCACAGCAAAGTCTGATTGGTATGATGGGCAAGTCGCATACGGTGGTGTAAGTTGGGCGTCTATCGCTCCTAGACCTGGCACTTCACCTTACGTTGCAGAACGTGGTGGTGCAAATGACGAAATGCACGTTATAGTATTTGACTCAACAGGAGTTATTACTGGTACACCTAACACATTGCTAGAGAAATTTACATATCTCTCTAAAGCAAATGATGCAAAGACTCAATCAGGTGCTGTTAACTATTACCCAACTGTAATACAAGATAGATCACAGTTTGTATACTGGGGTTCTCATGAAAACGATGCATACGACGTAAGTGGTAATGCTCTAATTACATCTGGTGCTAACTTCGGTGGCACAGGTAATGCAGGAAATCCAAGTACAACTACATTCGATCTATTCTCCTCAGATTCTTCTGAACGTTCATACACTTTCGTAAAAGGTGCAGAAAGTTTAGGTGCAACATCTGGTGAGATCATGACTGGTCTTACTGAGTTCGCAGACGTTGAGACATTGGATGTTGATTACATTCTCATGGGTCCTGGCGACGCAGGAAGTAAATCAAACACTCAAGCAATTGCAGCAAAAGTTCTTTCAATAGCATCAGGAAGAAAAGACGCTGTTGGTTTCATCTCACCATTTAGAGGTGACGTTGTTGGAGTTACAAGTTCCGCAACACAAACACAAAATGTAGTAGACTTCTACACAAACTTGCAAGCAACATCATTCGGTGTGTTTGACAACGGTTGGAAGTATATCTACGACAGATTTGCAGACAAGTATCGTTACGTTCCTCTTAACGGAGACGTTGCAGGATTATGTGCAGCAGTAACTGCTAACGGTACTCCATGGTTCTCCCCTGCAGGATTAAACCGTGGTGCAATAAGAGGTGCAGTTAAATTAGCATACTCACCTACTAAATCCGAAAGAGATACACTGTATCAGAGAAGGATCAACCCAGTAACCAGTTTACCTGGTCAAGGTATAGTCTTATTCGGAGACAAAACAGCTCTCGCTTCACCATCTGCATTTGATCGCATCAATGTACGTCGTCTTTTCAACGTGATAGAGAAGACAATCGGCAACGCTGCGAAGGGAGTACTTTTTGAACTTAACGATGAGTTCACACGTAGCAACTTTAAGAATGTTGTTGAACCATTCCTTAGAGGCATCCAAGCTGAAAGAGGAATTACAGACTTCCTAGTTGTGTGTGATGAGTCCAATAACACTGGAGCAATCATCGACGCGAATGAGTTTAAGGCAGATTTTTATATCAAGCCTGCACGCTCAATCAACTTTATCACACTGACATTCATTGCTACACGTACAGGTGTATCATTTGAAGAAGTCATCCCCCGCAGATAATTAACGGAGCAAATTAACAATGGCAGCTAAAGGATTAGGTTTACTTACCTTTCAATCAGCAATTAAGGGCGGAGTTCGCCCTAACCTGTTCTCGGTAGAACATGGTTTTCCGTCAGGAGTAGCAGATCCTGCAATTGATGGAACTGGTAAACCAGAAGAGTCAGTCACATTTATGTGCAAAGCAGCAGCATTACCCGCAACAAATGTGGGAACTGTTGAATTACCATTCAGAGGTCGTGTACTTAAAGTGCCTGGCGACAGAACTTATGAGACATGGACTGGTACATTCTACATGGATGATGCGTTCGAGTTACGTGCAGCATACGAAAAATGGATAGAACTAACAAACGGTGTAGGTGCAAACGTTGCAACTGCAGGAATAAGTAGTGATGCCGATGGTATCCTAAAAAATATCAAGGTCGATCAATTAAACAAATTTGATGGAGACGGATCAAACCTTACAGTAATTCGTCAGTACGAATTATTCTCTGCGTTCCCAGTATCTGTATCTCAGGTATCAGTTGCATACGACAACAATGACTCATTCGAGGAATTTGATGTAGAGTTTGCATACCAATTCCACACATCCAAAGCAGTAGACGCGGGTAATAGTTCTAACGATTCTCTCGTTTAAAAACGCGACTAAATAATAAGGATAAGAAACCACAGATATTATGGCAGAGTTATTCGGTTTCTCGTTTAAGAAGAATGCAGAGAAGAGTCGTGCTCCGTCTCCGATCCAGCCTTCTTCTGACGATGGGGCTACGAGTTATATTGCAGGAGGTTACTACGGTCAGTATCTTGACCTAGACGGTAACTTCAAAACTGAGTATGACATGGTGAAGAAGTATCGCGAAATGGCGATGCATCCAGAGGTGGATTCTGCAATTGAAGATATTATTCATGAAGCAATAGTTGCAGATCAGAACGATAGTCCTGTTCAAGTTAACTTAGATAACCTTGAAGTTAGTGACGCAGTAAAAAATATAATCAGAGACGAGTTCGACTTTATCAAAAATTTATTCGGATTCGATAGTAAAGCTCATGAGATGTTCCGCAGATGGTACATTGATGGGCGTTTATATTATCATAAAGTAATTGATCTAGATAATCCTGCAGATGGTATCAAAGAATTAAGATACGTAGATCCACATAAGATTAAGAAAGTAAGGCAGATAACAAAACCAAAAACTGCAGATGAGTTTATGAAGTATGACTTCGGTAAAGGCGAAGAGTATTTCCTATACAATCCAAAAGGTCTAAACAATACATCTGCAAACAGCGGAATTAGAATTGCAAAAGATGCTATAACATATTGCACATCAGGTTTGATGGACACGAATAGAAATATCGTGCTGTCATACTTACATAAAGGTATTAAAGTTCTTAATCAGTTACGCATGATTGAGGACTCTCTTGTTATCTACAGAATATCAAGAGCACCAGAGAGAAGAATATTTTATATTGACGTAGGTAATCTACCAAAACAAAAAGCGGAAACATATCTTCGTGAGGTCATGGGTAGGTATCGTAACAAATTAGTATACGATGCTGCTACTGGTGAGATCAGAGATGACAGAAAATACATGTCAATGATGGAAGATTTCTGGTTACCACGTAGAGAAGGTGGTAGAGGTACAGAGATTACTACATTGCCAGGTGGTCAGAACCTTGGAGAATTGACAGACGTGCAATATTTCCAAACAAAACTTTACAAAGCGTTAAATGTTCCTGCAGGAAGATTAGAGAGTGGTACATCATTTGACCTTGGTAGATCTGCAGAGATCACTAGAGATGAATTAAAGTTCACTAAGTTTGTAGGAAAACTCCGCAAGAAGTTTAGTGACATATTCCATGACACCCTCAAGACACAACTAATACTCAAGAGTGTTATCACCCCAGAAGATTGGGATGACATGAAGGAGCACATCCAGTATGACTATCTCTATGATAATCATTTCACAGAACTAAAGAACTTAGAAATGATGACAGAGAAATTAAATGTCATTGCTGCTATGGATCCTTATGTTGGAAAGTATTTCTCTACCACATATATCAGAGCAGAAATCTTAGGTCAGACAGAGACACAGATGGAAGAAATGGATGTACAGATGGCAGATGATATCGAACAAGGTAGAGTTATAGATCCTGCAAGTCAGACACAATTAGATCAAGATACAATAAACGCGGACATAGAAAACATACCAAAAGATCAAGAGATGAAAGATGTGCAAATAAAACAACAAAAACAGGCAGCGAATAACGGGGAAGCTCCTCCAAAAATGAATGGTAGAGAGGATCCTCGTAAGACCGCTGCGAGAACTTCCGCGTCTCAAAATAAGAACGGTAATAAATAAAAGTTAGGTAACATTAAATTATGGCTACACAAGAACGAGAAATCGTTGATTTACTTTGGGATGGTGGACAGGCAGATGCCTTGGACAAACTCAAAGATATGCTGCAAGTTAAAGCAGCAGCAGCAGTTGATGCGAGCAAACTAGACGTTGCAAATCGTATGTTTCCGCATGTCCCTGATGAAGGGAATGTGAATTCTAGAGAGACAGGTCTTCCTCCAGAAGGCGAAGCATCTCCAGAGGAAACAGCAGACGTTATCAATCGTAACGATGTAGAAACAGAAGAGGAAACCGATGAAACTGATCACGGAACAAATTGAACCAGTTGAGATTCTAACCGAAGAAAAGGACGGTAAGAAAAACACTTATATTAAGGGTGTCTTTTTGCAGACCGAGATCACCAATCGCAATGGTAGAATGTATAAATTCGACTCCATGGCGAGAGAGGTTAACAAGTACAATGAAGAGTTTGTCAAACGCGGAAGAGCGTTAGGTGAACTAGGTCATCCCGACGGTCCTACAATTAATCTAGATCGTGTGTCACATAAGATAGTTTCGTTAACCCCAGAAGGAACAAACTTTATGGGTAAAGCAAAATTATTAGAGACCCCTATGGGTAAGATCGCTAAGAACTTACTTGAAGAGGGTGTGCAACTAGGTGTGTCATCACGTGGTCTTGGTTCCATCAAGAGAGAAGGAACCACACAAATCGTTGCCGACGACTTTATCCTTTCTACAGCAGCAGACATTGTTGCTGATCCTTCCGCACCCGATGCATTCGTTGAGGGTATATACGAAGGAAGAGAATGGTGTTTAGTTGATGGCAAGATCAAAGAGGCACAATTGGAAGCAGTTAAGGAATCCCTTGACAACGCTCCCTCATCTCAAGAACTAGCAGAGCGTAAGATTGCCGCGTTCAATGCCCTGCTAAGAAGTTTATGATTTATAAATAATATTATTAAATCTTAACGCAGTCTAATTTTATCCGTAAGGAGTACGTAAATGTCAAGTATTGATGAAAAATTTCAAAAGGTGATCGCAGAAAACGCGGCTCCTGCTGATGAAGAACTAAAGGAAGATGCAGCAACTGGCGATACCGCCATTAAAAAAGGTGCAGTTCCTCCACAACCCTCACCACTGTCAAATAGTGCAACAGAGGTAGGTGGTTCTACTAAAGAAAAACCAGAAGGTCCTGATAACGTAGGTAAAAAAGCTGCTGCCCCAGTGGGTACAACAGGAGATTCTACAATCAAAACAAAACCAAGTGGTGCGTCATCCAGTATGCCTGGTGCATTAAGTGGTCAAATTTTTGATGATGTAGCAAAGGAAGGAGAAACACTTTCCGAAGATGAAGTCAAGGAAGACATCACAGCAATCTTAAGTGGTGCAGACCTAGACGAAGAATTCCAGAAGAAAGCAACGACTGTGTTTGAAGCTGCAGTTGCTGCGAAGGTAACAAGTGAAGTTGCCAAACTTAAGGAAACTGCAGAAGGCAGGATCAGCGAAGAACTTGAGAAGATCAAGGAAGAGTTCGCGGGTCGCGTAGAGAATTTCCTCTCATATGCTTGTGAAGAGTGGATGACTGAGAACGAACTTGCAGTAGAGCAAGGACTCCGTGCTGAAGTCACCGAAGCATTTATGGGTGGATTAAAGCAATTGTTCATTGAAAGCAACATCAATATCCCAGACGAGAGTTTGGATATTGTCGCTGATATGAGCGAGAAACTAGATGACATGGAGACCCGACTTAATGAACAAGTCGAGAAAAACATTGCATTACATGAAGCCGTAGGTGGTTATCGTAAAAATGAGATTTTGACAGAACTATCAAGAGGACTTGTAGAAGTTCAGAGAGATAAGTTTGTAACCTTGGCGGACGCAGTGGAGTTCAAGACAGAAGAGTCGTATCGTGAGAAGTTGGAGCAAATCAAGGAGTCTTACTTCGGTGCTAAGAAACCAGAAGTAAAGGAAGAGATCTCCGATGAGCAACCAACTCAACCAAGTGAAGTCGTTAGCGAGAGCATGACTTCTTATGTTCAACAGCTCGCTAAGAGACTGTAACTATACTGTAAACCCAAAACAACACACAGGAGTGTAATTTCGCATGTTTAATGCAGAACAACTCCAAGAGAAGTGGGCACCAGTTCTTAACCATGATGGTCTTCAAGAAATTAAAGATCCTTATCGTAAGTCGGTAACCGCAGTTCTCTTGGAAAACCAAGAGAGAGCAATACGTGAAGAGCGTAATGTTCTAACAGAAGCACCAACAAACGTTGGTCCTATCAACACACAAACCACTGGTAGTGGTGCAGTTGCAGGTTTTGATCCAATCCTTATTAGTTTGATCCGTCGTGCAATGCCTAAGCTTATTGCTTATGACATCGCGGGCGTACAACCTATGTCAGGTCCTACTGGATTGATCTTCGCAATGAGATCACGCTACACTAACCAGACAGGTGACGAAGCATTCTTCGATGAACCAGATGCACAGTTCTCAGGTACTAAGGGTGGAACTCCTCCTACAGCAACCTCAGAGAAGAATCCTGGTCTTATCAACGATGCAACTGGTGGTGGTACAACAGAAGGTAACTATGACCTAGCATCTTCTAAGTTCACAACATCAGAGCAAGAATCATTAGGTGATTCTTCATCAAATGCCTTTATGGAAATGGCATTCAGCATAGATCGTATCGCTGTTGAAGCGAAAGGTCGTGCTTTAAGAGCTGACTACTCAGTTGAACTTGCTCAAGACTTGAAAGCTATCCACGGATTAGATGCAGAGTCTGAGTTGGCAAACATTCTCTCAACAGAGATACTTGCTGAAATCAACCGTGAGGTAGTTAGAACTGTATACAGAGGTGCAAAACCAGGTGCTCAGGCAAACGTTGCAAACAACGGTGTATTTGACCTTGACGTAGACAGTAATGGTAGATGGTCAGTTGAGAAATTCAAAGGACTATTGTTCCAGATTGAAAGAGACGCAAACGCAATCGCACAGGAAACTCGTAGAGGGAAGGGTAATGTGATCATCACATCTGCTGATGTAGCATCCGCACTTGCTATGAGTGGTGTTCTTGACTACGACTCAGGAATCTCTGGTGCTGTTGGTGGCATTGGCGAAATTGATGACACAGGAAACACATTCGTTGGTACACTCAACGGACGTTTCAAAGTCTACATTGACCCATATTCTGCTAACGTATCTGATAACCAGTATTACGTTGTTGGTTACAAGGGTTCAAATGCATATGATGCAGGATTATTCTACTGCCCATATGTGCCCCTACAGATGTACAGAGCGATTGGACAGGACACATTCCAACCACGTATCGGGTTTAAGACTCGTTATGGAATGGTTCTTAACCCATTTGCTAAGGGACTTACAGCTCTTACAAACTCTGATCCACAGCATTCATCAAACATTGGTGCTAATGCTTACTACAGAAGAGTTAGAGTTGCTAACCTTATGTAATCACCGATTACAAATATCTAAAAGGAGGGTGCTTGACACCCTCTTTTTTTATGCTATAATATATTTGTTGGACGCAACAACTGGGTGTGACTGAATAAACTTACTGGCATTGAGCTAGTTAAGGTGATGATCCACAGGTGGTGCTGCTTCGCAAGAAGAATCGACTTACCAGTCGGGGATCAGGCAAAGACGTTTTTCTAATCTGTAGAAATGCCCGTCTTTTGTTGGTATACAGGACTCCAACCACCCTCCTTATTTTTGCCTAGTCTGTATAATATGGACTAGGCATTTCTTTTTGTTAAGTTAGACTTGACATAAGTATAAATTTTTTGTTAAATAGTAGTATAGAGTTCAGAGGGGGAGCAGAATGCAACCTATTCCCTTTGTTATTGAGAGTGGGTAAAACCACTCTTTTTTTATGCCTATAAATAAAAACAGATATAATCTTTTATAATGACACCAATAAAATGGTTTGCTGCTACAATAGGAGTAGTAATAGGTGTGTCCCATATTGGTTTGATTGGCATGGTCAGTAGAAAAAACAATCTACCTAACATCAATCCACCCGTAGGTCCTTATACATCCTATGTTGTTCAAGCGGATAAGGAGGGATATAAGATAAGTTATTCAGCGAACGATCCTAAGACTATGATGATCACTAAAGACATCAAGACTAAAGGTGGTTTCTTAGGACTTGCAACCGAGACAACTCAGGTTACAGAAGAGTATGTAATGGATGGCAAGACTAACCAAGGTGCACCAGTATCTAATCAGAGGTCATGGTTAGAACCTTATCAGCAGAACGCTGAGGAGATTGCTAGAAGTGACAAAAGTGAAGCCTGTATTGAAGCAATCGGAAGTGCAAAAGGTACAGGCAGATTGGTTGGGACTAGCATTGGTGCTGCTGCTGCTCCTACTGTTTCCTCTGTTCCCTTTGTTGGTTGGGTTATGGCTGGTTGGGTAGCAATGTTTGGCGGTAACCAAGGTGCTGAACTAGGTGGCAACATGGCACAAGATCTAAACAAGAACTGTTAATGGCACAATTTTCACCACAAAATAAAAACTTCTTATCTCCAGTAGGATTTAAGTTTGTTATTGGTAGGACACCGAATGTAGATTACTTTTGTCAATCTGCATCTATACCAGAGGTTGCTATTGGTGTAAGAGATATTCCTACACCAGTAAAGGACTATGCGGTGCCTGGCGATAAAATTACATATGGTGATCTGAATCTAAGGTTCTTAGTTAACGAAGATCTAGACAACTATTTTGAGATATACAAATGGTTGAAAGGATTAACCAACCCTAAGAACCAAGCAGACTTTAACAAGTACATTCTTACTGTAGATGAGAAAGGTAGGTCTACAGAGTTTCTAAAAACTATGAGTGACGCTAGACTACTTGTTCTCAACAGTAACTACAATACTATTGCAACCGTAAACTTCTACAATATATTTCCAACGTCGTTGACTACTCTGGAGTTTGATGCATCAGCAACTGACATCAATTACTTTACAGCAGAGGTTAACTTCAAGTATACTCTATATGAGATAACAGATAAAGACCAAGATAAAGTATGAATCTAGAAACTTTGAATGAGATGTGGGCAAAAGATGCTCCATTAGATGATGAAAAATTAGACCATGACTCTCTAGCAATTCCAAAATTACATGCTAAATATTTACGACTTTACAATAATTTTGTCACCCTACGGGATCAGGCAGAGTTAGAAGTAAAGCGATCTTACCGTGACAGGTGGGAATACTACACAGGAAAATCGGAAACACCGTTTCCCATAAAACTGATCAAGACAGATGTAGCAATATATCTGGAAGCTGATCAAGAATATCAGAAGAGTGTCCTTAAGGTAAAGTATTTGAACCAGATGGTCGAGGCAATCAAGACTATCCTCACGTCAATCAACAACCGTTCTTTCCACATAAAGAATGCGGTTGAGTTTGCCAAGTTCCTCAAAGGATATGAAATCTAACGTTATTATACAGAAAAAGAACGAAGTATATCTGACAGTACAATGTGAACCTCATGTAGGTCACGAACTGGCAGACCAGTTCACCTTCGAGGTACCACAGGCAAAGTTTATGTCTGCCTACAAGAAGAGGTATTGGGATGGAAAAATCAAACTGTTCAGTCCTGCTACGGGTGAGATATATGTTGGTCTTCTACCTTACATTACTGCGTTTTGTGAAGAGAAAGGATATGAGGTTATCCATAGAGACAATGAATTCTATGGTTTTCCATCAGAGATGGATGAACTCGTTACCCCCGAAGGAATAGGAGATTACATAAAGACTCTCAACCTACCGCACAAGGTCAGAGACTACCAGTACAAAGGAATATACGAAGCACTCAGACACAAAAGAAAACTACTACTGTCTCCTACTGGTTCTGGTAAGTCCTTAATGATCTATGCACTGACTAGGTTTTGGACATTAAAAAATTTAAAAACACTCATAGTTGTTCCTACTACATCGCTTGTAGAACAGATGTATCAAGACTTCAAAGAGTATGGTTGGAACGTCAAAGAGTATTGTCACAGAGTACGTGGTGGCATACAACCTGATACTGACAAAGATGTGACAATAACCACATGGCAGTCAGTGTACAAATTGCCTAGACAATACTTTGCAGACTTCGGTGCTATCATAGGTGACGAAGCACATCTATTCAAAGCAAAGTCACTATGCAGTATTATGAATAAACTGTATGATTGCAAATACCGCGTTGGTTTTACAGGTACGTTAGATGGCACAGAGACAAATAAACTCGTTCTCGAAGGTGTATTTGGTACAGTCAACAAAGTTACAAAGACAGAAACACTGATTAGAGAAGGACATTTATCAGAGTTTCAGATAAAAGTATTGATACTTAAGCACAAGAAGAAACCATTTGACACTTATCAAGAGGAGATGGACTACCTTGTAGAGCATGATAGAAGAAATAAATTCATACGTAACCTAGTGTGTGACCTATCTGGTAACACTCTCGTCCTGTTCAACTACGTTGAACGGCATGGTATGCCCCTTTTTGAGTTAATAAATAATAAGGTGGGAGATAACCGTAAGGTCTTTCTCGTGCATGGCGGTATAGATACAGAAGACCGTGAGAGGGCAAGACAGATTGCCGAAACCACAACTGATTCGATTATAGTAGCATCTTATGGGACTTTTAGCACTGGCATTAATATTAGGAATCTACATAATGTTGTCTTTGCGTCGCCTAGTAAAAGCAAAATAAGAAACCTTCAGAGCATTGGCAGAGTTCTAAGGAAGGGTGAACACAAAACCAAAGCAACTCTGTATGACATTGCCGATGATATGTCTAAGGGTCGCAAGAATAACTACACACTAAACCATCTCGTCGAGAGAGTGAAAATATACAATGAAGAAAATTTTGATTATGAGTTCATTGATGTCCCAATCAGAGAGAACAATGGATAAAGAAGAATTTCTAGCAGCAATCAAACTGGTATCAGGAGAGGAGATCCTCTCTATGGTGACATCTGTGCATGATGATAATGGCGACTACCTTATAGTAGAAAATCCTATAGAGGTAGAAGAAGTTATTATGCCTAATAAACAGGCGGGTGCAAAGGTACAACCTTGGATGAAGTTCTCTAGAGAAGAACAATTCATCATACCTAAAGATAAAATTATTACTATAGTAGAGGTAGCGGAAGAGGTTATGGTCTTTTACCACATGTCTCTAAGGAAACTAAACAATGATTTTATAACTGACGCTCAAGGAAAGATATCTACAGTTGAAGAAGCAAGAGCTAAACTCGATAAGTTATTTAAGAAAGGTACTTAATCTGTTTCTGAAACTCGACACTCGTATTGTAATGGTATTTCCACACCTTGTCAAGCCCCTATTGACATTGTGTGGATTTTGTTATAAAATATACACATAGGAAGACAATTAGATGAAACGTAAAAGAGTAGTATCTGAGCACTATGTTAACAATAAGGAGTTCCTTGAGGCACTTATTGTATTCAAAGCAAAATGTTTGAAAGCAAAGGAAGCAGGAGAACCGCGTCCACAGATAAGCAATTACATAGGTGAATGCTTTCTAAAGATCGCTACACACCTGTCATACAAACCAAACTTCGTCAACTACATGTTTCGTGAAGACATGATCTGTGATGGTATAGAGAACTGTGTTCAGTATATCGAAAATTTTAATCCAGAGAAGTCTAAGAATCCTTTTGCTTACTTTACTCAAATCATCTACTACGCATTTCTAAGAAGGATACAAAAAGAGAAACGTCAACTAGAGATTAAGAATAAGATATTAGATAAGTCAGGGTATGAAGTTGCCTTCCATACAGATGACAAAGGTGCGTCCTCTGACTATAATACAATTAAGGAGAATGTGCAGATAAAGATTAAATGACATATCCAGTCACAATAGTTGATGATTTCTTTGAGGATCCTGATGGCATTGTTGAGATGGCAGAGGGTTTAAAATATTACAATCCTAATACAGGCAACTGGCCTGGCACAAGAACTAAACAACTGCACGTAGAGAATGACAGATTTTTTAATTACTTCGGTGTCAAGTTACACTCTTTGTTTCATGACCATGTACCAGAGTATTGGAATCTACAATGTCACTTCCAGAAAATAAAACCATTTTGTAACGACAAGTATGACAAAAAGAATCGTGGGTGGGTGCACCAAGACCACGACACTTTCTTTGGTGGTATAGTATACTTAAAGAAAGATCCAGAACCAGACACAGGGACATCCATCTATAGAGTTAAGCAAGGATTCTCATTCCAGTATGAATCAGAACTAAAAATGAAAGAACAAATCTACAAGAGTCAAGAAATTGATGATCAAAAATATGAAGAGGCATTTGATTCTATGCAGGATCAATACATTGAAACAGTCAGAGTAGAAAATGTTTATAATAGATTATTACTGTTTAGTGGTAATACACATCATGGAGTTCAAACTTTTGGATCATCTCCTAGACTAACATTAAACTTTTTTGGTATGGGACAGTATGGTAAGATAGCACCAATCATGAGGGCACGATGAAAGTAGCAATAATAACAGATCAACACTTTGGTGCAAGAAAATCTAGTCGTGTCTTTCACGATTTCTTTAACAAGTTCTATCAAAATGTATTCTTTCCTACCCTAAAAAAACGTGGCATCGACACAGTATTAGATCTAGGAGATACCTATGACAATCGTAGAGCGTTAGACCTGTGGGCAGCAAACTGGAGTAAGGCAGAATACTTTGATAAATTAAGAGAGATGGGTGTTACAGTTCATGCACTCGTTGGTAATCACACTGCATATTTTAAGGATACAAATGACGTCAATACTCTTAGTGGTATTGTTGGCGAGTATGATAACATTAGCATATACGATAGGGCAACAGAAGTAGTCATTGGTGGATTGCCTATACTATTCTTACCTTGGATAAACCAACAGAACAAAGAAGAATCTTATGCTGCTATAGAGAATAGCAAATCTAAGGTTGCTATGGGTCACCTAGAACTCAATGGGTTTGAGGCACACCGTGGTTACATCATGGATCATGGTGACAGCACAGCACCATACAAAAAGTTTGATAAAGTATTTTCTGGTCACTACCATCGTAAGAGTCAGAGAAATAATATATGGTATCTTGGTAATCCTTATCAGATCTATTGGAATGATTATAGAGATCCACGTGGTTTCCATATCTTTGATACTGAGACTTTGGAACTAGAGTTTATCAAAAATCCATATGAGATATATCAAAAAATATATTATCATGAGGAGCAAATAAAACCTAGCATGTTCAAGTACCATGAGTATGCTAATACCTTTATCAAAATTATTGTAGAAAAGAAAACTAATACAGATAAATTTGAGAATTTTATTAGTCAACTATATGCTGCAGGAGTTCATGAGATCAAGGTCATAGAAGATCCATCGTTTGAGCAAGATCTAAATGAAGAGATAGATATAGAACGAGAAGATACTTTGACTATCTTAGAAAGATATGTTGATGACATGGAACATTCTGATAAGACAGCAGTAAAGAATATTCTTAAATCGTTGTACGTGGAGGCATTAGAATTAGTATGATGTATATTCTTGCAGTCACAGGTAAAGAAAAAGAGGGTGCCTATGCTGTAGATACTGAAGAAAATAAAAGAATGGTTTACATGTTCCTTGACAAAGACGACGCAGTACGCTATGCTGGCCTTCTGGAAGCTGATAACTTTCCAGATATGTCAGTTGTAGAAGTCAATGATCAAGAGATCATTGAAGCTTGTGTCAAACATGGGCACGAATACTTTGTTATCACTCCTGATGATATAGTAATACCTCCTAGAGGATAATTGTCTGAATGATTATTTTTAAGTCTGTACGTTGGAAAAACTTTCTTTCCACTGGTAATGCATTTAGTGAAATAAGACTTGATGCAAGTCCTGCTACACTGATAGTTGGTGCGAATGGTGCGGGTAAATCCACATTCTTGGATGCCATGTGCTATGCGTTATTCAACAAACCTTTTCGTAAGATAACCAAGTCACAACTGGTTAATGCTGTGAATGAAAAGGATACTATGGTTGAGTTAGAATTTAGCATAGGTTCACGTGAATACATGGTGCGACGAGGTATCAAACCCTCGTTGTTTGAACTCTATCTCAACGATGTGAAACTCAATGAGGAGGCATCCCAAATTGAGCAGCAAAAATATCTGGAGCAAAGTATTCTGGGGTTGAACTATAAATCATTTACTCAGGTGGTGGTCTTAGGATCATCTTGCTTTGTTCCTTTTATGCAACTTAGTCCTCCTAATCGCAGAGAAGTTATCGAAGATCTTTTAGACATTCGTATCTTTTCTACCATGAACAGTATTCTAAAAGAACGTGTCAAGGGTATCAAGGAAACAATCAGAGAAGTAGAATATCAATTTGAGTTAGCAAAGAATAAAGTAGAGATGCAACAATCATTGATTGCTAATCTTAAAGAACAATCCAATGCTAACATCGCAAGAAGAAAAGATGAGATAGTAGGATTGGAGGGAGAGATATCTAGTATAAGTATAGATGTGACAGATAATTTAGAACTGACTAAATCGTACGAGAAGTCATTACTAAAGTATCAAAAGGTTGATGCTGATCTATCACAACTAAAAATCTATGAGAGTAGATTTAAAGATAAACAAAAAGCATTTAAGAAAGAGTACAAATTTTTTGAAGAAAATGAACATTGTCCGACTTGTCAGCAGACCATCACAGCAAACCTTAGAACTGCTAAGAAAGTTGAAATTACTACACAACTCAGAGACATCGACAAAGCAACAGTCGAACTCCAAGGAAAATTAACTTCTATTCTAAAACAGGTAGAAGAAAAATCTACTATCGTATCGCAACTATCAGATACACAAAGAAAGATTAGTGATGCACAACGAGAAATAAATTGGCGAAAGAAACAGATAAAACAAATAGAAGATAAAATAGATGAGGCAACTGGCAGTAGCAGTAATCTTAAGAAAGAAAAAGATAAGTTAAAACAACTTGCAAAGGATGGACTTAAGGTAGAGGAATCCCTACTTGACGAAAAGAAAGTTCGTGACAATTACAACACAGTCACAAACATGCTTCGCGATACAGGAATAAAATCTACTATAATAAAAAAGTATCTACCAATCATGAATCAGTTGATTAACAGATACCTCAAGGAACTAGATTTTTATGTTTCTTTTGAACTTGATGAAAACTTTGTAGAGACTATCAAATCTAGATTTAGAGATGAGTTCTCTTATGCATCTTTCTCAGAAGGTGAGAAGATGAGAATAGATCTTGCATTGTTATTTACTTGGAGAACTATTGCCAAGATGAAGAACAGTGCAAATACAAATCTTCTAATCTTAGATGAGATATTTGATAGCAGTCTGGACACTGCAGGGACAGACGACTTCCTTAAGATATTACATACTGTCTCTGACAAAACTAATGTCTTTGTTATCTCACACAAAACAGAATCATTACAAGATAAATTTGCATCCACATTACAAGTAGAGAAGAAGCAAAACTTCTCAGTCATATCTAAAGAAGAGTGAACAATCCAGACTCAACATTAAAAGATTTTATATACCATGAGAAGGGTGCTTTACCTTCTCCTATTTGTGATAACATTGTTACTACAATAAAAGAGAGAGCATGGTTTAAACACACATGGTATAATCAGATCAAAGACAAAACATTCTCTGAAGATACAAAAGAGTTAGATGTGCAAGACATTACTCTGGAACTACAGGGTATGGTAGATCCATACTTACATCAAACCTTTCATAGATTTAATGACAAGTATAAATTTGATATCAAGAACACCGAACAGATAGCGTATCAATTTTCAACAGTTCGTTTTAATAGATACTCTGAGGGTCAGATAATGCGTCAACACCATGACCATATCTATTCTATATTTGATGGTGCAAGAAAAGGCATACCTATCATTAGTATTATACTTAACTTTAATGATGAGTATGAAGGTGGACAATTATATTTCTGGCACGATTATGAGTTAAGTCTAGGGAAAGGTGATATAGTAATGTTTCCATCCCTATTCATGTATCCGCATGGTGTAAGAGAACCCACAAAAGGTGAACGGTTCTCTGGTGTCTGTTGGGCATGGTAGACAGTTAAATTAGTGGCACACTACCCCTTAGCAGGGGTTTTTTTATTGCTATGATACGTACATACACAGGAGATTTATGAACATCGTCAAAGAGTCACTTGCTAAACTACTCGCAACAGAAAACCTTATCGTAGAGCATCGTCCAGTAGAGACAGCAATGTTCGATGTAACTAACAGAGTGTTGACACTTCCTACATGGGAGCATGAGAACAATGACGTTGTTGACATGTTCATTGCACATGAGGTAGGTCATGCACTTTACACACCAGATGACACAGACTGGTTAGCAGAAGTCAATCAACAGTTCTTAAATGTAACAGAAGATATTCGTATTGAGAAACTAATCAAGCGTCGTTATCAAGGTCTTCCAAAGACTTTCTTCAGAGGATACCAAGCACTTCCTATTGATGAGTTCTTCGGTATCGCAGACACAGATCTATCTACTCTCAATCTTGCAGACAAGATCAACTTACAGTACAAGATCGGCAACTACAGAGACATTCCATTCACATCAGAAGAGGCAGCATTCCTTCCTAAGTGTGACTCACTAGAAACATTTGACGATGCAGTAGAACTTGCTAAAGAGATACAAACATACTGCAAAGAACAACTAGAAAAGCAACAGAAGCAAGAATCACCTAAGCAAGAAGAAGCACAAGAGCAACCATCTGCTGACAAAGAGCAAGGTGAAAGATCATCTTCTCAGTCATCAAGCATACCACAAGATGCACCTGAGCAAGGCGATGCTCAAGAAGATGCAGATACACAAGAGTCACCATTCGACAACATCGAACCAATTGACATCAACAAAGAGACTGTAGAACAACCTGAGACAAAAGAGTCTGCACCAGAAGGCACTCCTACAACAGCAGGACGTGGCAACGGTCCTCAAGATGTATCGACCCCACAAGTTACTACTGCACAGGCAGCAGAATACTCTCAGAAAAAACTTGTCAACAAGGCAGTAGACAACACATACGTTGAGATTCCTAACAGAATTCCTTCTAAGTATCTTGTTTCTAATGATGAGGTTACAACATACATGGATAAGTTCTATGCTGAGAAAGATGCAGTTCGTAACAGAAAAGATTTTGCTGACGACTGGGATCTAACTCAAGCACGCAATGTAATCAATGACATGGATCAAACTCTTGAGTTGTTCAGACAGTTCAAAGTATCTAATGCTAAGGAGGTCAACTATCTTGTAAAAGAGTTTGAGATGAAGAAAGCAGCAGATGGTTATGCACGTGCTACTACATCTAGAACAGGTGTTCTTGACACTGCTAACCTTCACACATACAAATACAACGATGACCTATTCAAGAAGATCACAACAATCCCTGATGCTAAGAGTCACGGTTTGATCTTCAACATTGACTGGTCAGGTTCTATGCACCACAATATCTTTGATACTGTGAAGCAAACACTTACACTTGTATCATTCTGTCGTAAGGTAGGCATTGACTACGATGTATATCTTTTCACAGATGCATGGCAGAAGCACGGTAGTTACCATGATGTTGCAGATGAATCTTTGATTGATGGTAAAGTTATCCTTGACAACTTCAACATGATCAATGTTCTAACTAGTGGTGTCAACAATCGTAAGCATGACCACCAAGCACTAAACCTATTCCGTCTAGCATATTCTATCTCTAACAGTTATGGTCGTTGCATGACACCATATCAGTTGTTCATGGGTGGCACTCCACTTAACGAATCTTTGATCGCAATCAATGAACTCATTCCTACATTCAAGAAGAGAACAGGTGCACAAAAGATTCACGTTGTATGTTTGACTGATGGTGACGGTTCTTCACTACGTTGCGGTAAGAAGTATGTTGACAGAGACGGAACAGAGTCAATGTTTGCATCACACATGGGTGCAGGACACATCCTACGTGATCGTAAGACAGGTAGAATGTATTCCTTCGAGGGTGGTTACTATCACTCACAAACAAAACAGTTTGTTACATGGTTACGTGACAGACATCCTGACTGCTCATTCATGAACATCAGACTACTATCTCAAGGTGAGTGGCACAGATTCAAGTCAGATTGTTTTGACAATCTAGAATATTCTGAGCAAAGAATACTTGAGGCAAATGCACAGTGGAAGAAAACAAAAACATTCATCTGTGCAACATCATACTGGTCAGTCCAGTACGGTCTAGCAACTGCTGCACTAAAGAACAATGCAGAGTTTGAGGTTGATGAGGATGCAACTAAAGCACAGATCAAGAAAGCATTTACCAAGTCCTTATCAGGTAAGAAGATGAACAAGAAGATCCTATCTTCCTTCATCGACCAGATTGCATAGTGCCAATCAAATTAGTGGCACATCAATTGTAGATATCTACTATACGATGTGTCATTATAATAATATACAAATCACACAACTTTTACATCATGCCATTCGAGAGAAAACTATCAGTCAACTTCGTAGACGAGTTACGTGACGAGTTCGGTGCTAAGATTGATGCATCACACGTCAAAAAGTTTGCTACAAGTCGTGGTTGTAACTACGCAACAGTTGCACGTAAACTAAAACAATATCAAGTCAAGAAAGGTACATGGAATCTTACAGTAGAGCAAGGCAGAGCAATCCTAGAAAAAGCAGTCTCAGCACCCTCTACAATCCCCTCAGTTGCACAGAACCTTGTGCCAGAGGTAATTGATACCTTCGTTCCTTTCGGCAACTTCAATGACGTCAAAAAAATTATTGCGTCCAAACTATTCTATCCTGCATTTATCACAGGTCTATCAGGCAATGGCAAGACATTCTCTGTAGAGCAAGCATGTGCTAAAGTCAACAGAGAATTGATCAGAGTCAACATCTCTATCGAGACTGACGAAGATGATCTTATCGGTGGTTTCCGTCTTGTCGATGGCAACACAGTATGGCACAACGGTCCTGTCATCGAAGCACTCGAACGTGGTGCAGTTCTACTACTTGATGAGATCGACCTAGCATCCAACAAGATCCTATGTCTACAGTCTGTGCTAGAAGGCAAAGGTGTATTCCTCAAGAAGATCGGCAAGTTTGTAAAACCTGCTGCAGGATTCACTGTTGTTGCTACTGCCAACACAAAAGGTAAAGGTTCTGATGACGGTAGATTCGTAGGCACAAATGTTCTCAACGAAGCATTCCTTGAGAGATTCCCTGTGACCTTCGAGCAGAACTATCCTCATCCACAGACAGAGCAGAAGATGCTCGATCTATTGTCTGATGACAAAGAGTTCAACAAGAGATTGACTGACTGGGCAGACATCATCCGTAAGACATTCTTTGACGGTGGTATTGATGAGGTTATCTCAACACGTAGACTTGTTCACATCATCCAAGCATACAAGATCTTCGGTAATCGTGCCAAGGCAATCACTACATGTATCTCACGTTTTGATGACGAAACAAAAGATGCGTTTCAGCAACTTTACGATAAGGTTGACGCAGACGTAGACTTTGAGGTATAATGGTGGCATACTGGTTACTATACGATATCTTGGAAGAAGAAGGACTACTAGATGAGTATGGGATTGACAAAGTTGACCCATACTCTCACTACGCAAGTGAACCCACAGGCAATGTGACACTCACTACAGACTTTACTCCACATGGTAAGTGCAAGTTTAGTGAAACAGATACGCTTGACAAAGCAAAAGCATATATCTGTGAAACTTATGGAGCACACTATGCAGGAGACAAACTACAAACCCTAGACTACATTGAGTCTATAGGTGATGCTCAAGCATTTTGTAGATCTAACGCTATCAAATATTTGTCTCGTTATGAGAAAAAAGGATCTGCAAAACTTGACATCTTAAAAGCAATACACTATTGTGTATTATTATATCACTTCAACGACAAGGAGAACGAATGAAACTTTCCAAAGGAACACTTGACATACTGAAAAACTTTTCCAACATTAATCCGTCAATCACCTTTAAGGAAGGACAGGAATTATCAACACTATCAATTCAGAGAAACATATTATCTCGTGCTGTGATAGAAGAAAAGTTTCCAAAAGATTTTGCCATCTATGATCTAGGTGAATTCTTATCTGGTCTATCTCTTTTTGATAATCCTGACTTTGATTTCCAGAATGACAACTACGTCATAATCAAAGACAAGAAATGTCAATCAAGATATTTCTTTGCTGATCCATCTACAATTACATCACCACCCGAACAAAGGGCAGAGATCCCTAGTGAAGAGGTTTCCTTTGTAGTTGCATGGAGCGATCTAAACAACCTTATCAGAGCAGCAGCAATCTACAGTGTAGACGATCTAGCAGTCATAGGTGATGGTAAAGATATCAAACTTCTTGTACGTGATAAGAAGAATGACACATCAAACAATTACTCTGTAAAGGTTGGAACTACTGATGCTAAGTTTACTTTTAACTTCAAGGTAGAATATCTCAAGTTACTTCCTGCAGATTATGGAGTTACTATCAGCAAACATAATGCTGCATTGTTCAGAGATGCAAACAGAGATCTAGAATATCTTATTGCACTAGAACCAGACTCTGTGTATAATGGGTAATATACCCTTTGTGCCATGAATATATTTGTAACTGACCCTGACCCTGTTGTCTCAGCAACTGTGCTTCCTGACAAACATATTGTCAAGATGCCACTAGAAACATGTCAAATGCTTTCTATTGTTTGCTCTGATGAATGGGGTCATAGTTATGGTCACATACATCGCAATGACGGTCAACCATACAAAACATCCAAAGGTGCATTTCGTAACCATCCCTGTACAATATGGGCAAACGATACTCTATCAAATGCTTGGTGGTTACTTAAGCATGGCATCGCACTGTCTCTAGAATATACACATCGTTATGGCAAAGTTCATTCTTGTCATCGACCATTACTAGAAGCAGAAAGTATCATGCCAAAAGCAGATCATACCAAACATACACCCTTTGTGTTTGCAGGTCCTGACGAGTTCAAGCACGATACATCTATTGACATCTTTACTGCATACAAGTATTATATCAATAGCAAACCATGGGTCTCAAGTAATTATCTTCGTGATCCACACAGAAAACCTTATTGGATATCCTAAATTATGAATGAATTTCTTTGGGTAGAAAAGTATCGCCCTAAGATGATTGAACATTGTATCCTCCCTAAAGAGTTACAGGATACATTCAAATCCTTTGTCACAGCAGGAGAGGTTCCAAACCTTTTACTATGTGGCACTGCAGGAATTGGTAAGACTACAGTTGCTAAAGCATTGTGTAGTGAACTAGGTGTAGACTATCTTGTTATCAATGGATCTGATGAAGGTAGATTTCTAGACACAGTAAGAAATAGTGCAAAACAATTTGCATCTACTGTATCTCTAACATCTGGTGCCAAGCATAAAGTTATTATTATAGATGAGGCAGACAACACTACACATGATGTGCAGTTGTTATTGCGTGCATCTATAGAAGAGTTCCAAAACAATTGTAGATTTATATTTACATGCAATTTTAAGAACAAAATTATACAACCATTACATAGTAGAACAACTGTAATTGATTGCAACACACGTGGAAAACAAAAACAAGAAATCGCTAGTAAGTTCTTTGAAAGATGTCGTGGTATACTTACCGCAGAGAACATACAATTTAATGACTCGGTTGTTGCCGAGGTTGTCCAGAAGTTCTTCCCAGACTTCAGACGCACCCTCAACGAACTGCAAAGATACGCAGCGTCGGGGGTTATCGACACTGGCATTCTGGCACAGATAAGTCAGGTCAGATTAGAAAAACTTGTAGGTGCATTGAAGAGTAGAGACTTCGGTGCAACACGTAAATGGATTGTTGCTAATCTAGATAATTATCCTAATACCATCTTACGAAC
>Ga0209433_10000104_pt1 | contig 24753 bp, 24 predicted proteins | sample METZYME_5_50m_FD_187552 | JGI IMG/M metagenome (GOLD analysis project Ga0209433, IMG submission 187552) | Marine microbial communities from oxygen minimum zone in mesopelagic equatorial Pacific - METZYME_5_50m (SPAdes) (version 2) | ecosystem: Environmental > Aquatic > Marine > Oceanic | place...
TTCAAAGAGTTTATCGATGATGTTACAAGCGGTAAGTTTCCTGGAAAGGAACACACCATACAAGCACCAAGCAACTTAATTAAAGAGTTTCTTGATGAGCTTCAGGATGACTAATGACAAACAAATATTTTGTTTGGCCTTGGAAGAAGGACCGACTCACCTGCATCAAAAGCCAGTTCAGGACGCATATTTGTTATGATAATTACTCGTAACCAAAAAAAAGAAGAAATACAAAACACTCCAATAACAACTTCATATGATGCTGTGATTGTTGGTGCGGGCTTCGGTGGGATGTATATGCTATATCGCCTGCGTGAACTTGGATTAAAGGTAAAAGTTTTCGAAGCGGGCGGTGACGTTGGTGGGACATGGTACTGGAACAGATATCCGGGAGCACGTTGTGATGTTGAAAGTATGCAGTATTCTTACTCTTTCAGCGAGGAACTTGAGCAGGAATGGGAGTGGTCAGAAAAATATGCGCCTCAACCAGAAATTTTGAGATACGCGGGCTACGTTGCAGAAAAATTTGAATTACGTAGCGATATCATTTTCAATACTCGCGTTATTTCCACAATATTTGATGATGACGAAAATCACTGGGTAATCTCAACGGATAGAAATGATCCTGTGACCGCCTGTTTCTGTGTCCTGGCAGTTGGTTGCCTTTCCTCGGCCAATCGACCAGCATTTGAGAATTTAGCCAAATTTAAGGGCCAACAATTTCACACAGGCGAATGGCCTCATGAGGGAGTTGATTTTACAGGACAAGATGTCGCCATAATTGGAACAGGCTCATCGGCAATCCAATCAATCCCTCTAATCGCCCAACAAGCCAGGTCTTTAACGGTTTTTCAGCGAACGGCTAATTATTCTGTCCCTGCCTGGAATTCGAAGATGGATTTAGAATATCAAGAAAAGATTAAAGCAGACTATCCCAAATTACGTGCACAAGCTCGTGGGAGGCCTTCTGGTGTAATGTTTCCCTTTAATTTTCAGCCTGCTCTTGAACCACGAAAGGAAGAACGGGATAAAATTTACGAAGAGTTTTGGGGTCGGGGCGGACTTCCATTCCTCGGTGCGTTCAGTGACTTGCTATTCGATGCCAAGGCTAATGAAACGGCAGCGGAATTTGCAAGGAATAAAATCAGACTCATCGTAAAAAACCAGAAAACGGCGGACTTATTATGTCCCAAAAATGTTTTTGGTTGTAAACGATTGTGCGTCGATTCAGGTTATTTTGAAACCTTTAACAAAGAAAATGTTCGTCTGGTCGATATATCAACCAACCCTATAAGGGAATTTGACAAAGATGGTCTATACGTAAAGGATTTAAAATATAAATTTGACTCCGTTGTTTTTGCTACGGGGTTTGCAGCAATGACAGGATCTTTCGAGAAAATAAATATTCTTGGTAGAAACGGAATTTCCTTAGCAAAAAAATGGGAGGCAGGTCCCCGAACTTATCTGGGTCTTGCCACTTCTGGTTTTCCAAACTTGTTTATGATAACTGGTCCTGGGAGTCCTTCAGTTTTAGCAAGTATGATTCAATCTATAGAACAGCATGTCGATTGGATCGCAGACTGTGTCAATCATATTGTGAAAACAGGAGCCGAAACAATCGAACCAATGACGTCATTCGAGGATGATTGGGTTGAGCATGTCACGGAGGTATCGCAGGTTTCGCTTCGCTCAACTTGCAGTTCTTGGTACGTCGGAGCTAATATCGAGGGACGTCCAAGGGTATTTATGCCATACATCGGTGGGTTTCCCGTCTATGTTGACCGTTGCAATGATGTCATGACAAGAGGTTATGAGGGCTTTTTTGTAAATGGTAAAAAAAGTGATGGGAAAATGCCTGAAATAAGGTTTACAAAACGTTGGAGGGTGACACTAGACAAAGATGTCATGTCGCCAGCGGACGTCGCCGCTCGCAATGCACCTGTACTGTAGATAGGTGAAACACTCGGAGCTTTTTGCAGGGTAATTAAGTCAAACACCTAAAGGATTATGAAAATGCGTATTGTCGGATGTGAAATATTACATTGTAACGCGGGTTGGCGAGACTTTAGTTTTTTAAAGTTGATGACCGATGAAAATATCACCGGTATTTCAGAATATAATGAATGTTATGGCAGCCCAGGGTTGTCAGGTATCATTCGGCGATTGGTCGAACGCGTCAAAGATATGGATCCGCTCGCACACGAACATATTCATCAGTGTCTTTATGCTGCAACGCGGCAAGCGCCGGGTGGGGTAAATCAACAAGCCATTGCCGCGATAGAAAATGCGCTGCTGGATATTAAAGGGCAAGCGCTTAACATACCAGTTTACGATATTTTAGGCGGTGCTATTCGGAAAGAAATACCGGTATATTGGAGCCATTGCGGCACATACATATGGCGTCCCGAAATTGCAGAGTTATGTGGGGTAGAAGCTATACGAAAAGCTGAGGACTTAATTAAGCTTGGTAAGCGTGTAAAGGATCAAGGTTTTTTGGGTTTAAAGACGAATATGATCACCTTTAATGAAGATGTTGGAGCTAGTCTTTACATGCCGGGTACCGCTGGCCGCCCAGGATGGCCCGATTTAAATGTACCGTCGACATTAATTGGACAATTAAGGGATCAAATAATTGCAATGCAGGAAGGGGCAGGACCAGATGTAGGCGTTCGGCTTGATTTGAATTTCAATTTCAAGCCAGAGGGTTACCGCCAGGTAACAACAGAGCTGGACGATCTTGAACTGACTTGGATCGAGATTGATCTATATGACCCAATGGCTCTTGCAGCGATAAGAGAACGTATCGCGACCCCGATTGCGTCTTGTGAGTCATTATACGGTCTTAGGGAGTTTAGACCCTTCTTTGAACACGCGGCAGTCGATATAGCTATTATAGATATACCTTGGAACGGAGCCTGGTTAGGCTTAAAAATAGCGGGAATGGCGGAAGCTTATGAAGTCAATTGCGCCCCCCATAATTTTTATGGACACTTGTCAAGTTTGATGAGCGCTCATTTTTGCACAGCGTTACCAAATTTTAGAGTAATGGAGATCGACATTGATGATGTTCCTTGGAAAGATGACATTCTTACTTGGTCTCCTAGCTTTAAGAATGGTTGTCTGCAGGCCCCGCCCGGCCCAGGCTGGGGTGCACAATTGAATGAGGAAATTATCGCGCAGCATCCTCCGAAATTCGTAATAGAATAAAAAACACAATAGCATTTGTCGGTTCGATTTTTAATTAAGGCTCTGCGTTGCAAGATCGCCTATTGATTCTGCAGAGGTTCCGTGGACTACTTGGCTATTATTTTTTTTGGTGGGACAGGAGTATCAAATTCAAACGAAGGATCTGCCTGTTATTTGTGAGCTATTTCCATCGTCTCACGCCAAGCGCCCGTTAGCGTCCTAACTCATGGGCAGCAAACCCTTTAAAAAAAGAGCCAGCTATTCTGTGAAAAAATAGAGACAACACTAGCCAAAACCATTCCTCCACTAAAAAAAGATAAATAACCAGTCACCCAAATAGGCAAAAAATCTCTAAATGGCCTCCAGCTTGAAGCCAACCTTTGTAATCGCATGGCGCATTAACTTTCTGAATGCGACTGGGCCAATTGGGCATCGATACCAATTTGGCCGGAGCATTTTTCTTGCCTCCAATAAGGTCTTCTTGGTGGTAAAAGTCATCTTAGATGGCTTTTTCAAAAACAGTTTGCTTATCAACGGGCTTCGATCAGTAGCCATTTTAGAAGTAAACTAAAACTAAATTCTAATAATATCCAAAAATATAATAGTTAAGTGTAATTAATTTCTATGGAGCAGTTTTCTTTTGCCGGTCTTGCATTCGGCAGAAAATTAAATCAGACTTATAAGTGGTCTGTGATAGGAGGTCTGGAAATGGTTATGGCTTTAGAATCAGTAGCAGATATTTACTCTCAGGATGGGTTTGTTTTTCCAATAGAAGTGGTCAGTGAAGCGGAGGCGTCTAAAATACAAGCCGATCTGGAAAAAGCCGAGTCGGAGTTGATAGCTGACCCCGCTAAATTGGCCCTATTACGTTCTTACCCCAACCATTTGATCCCCTCCTTCGATAGACTGATCCGAAATCGGAATCTAATTGATGCGGTAACCTGTATATTGGGCCCTGATTTGCTTGTGTGGAGTGGAGGGTTGTTTATAAAAGAAGCTAATTCCCCTCATATCGTAACCTGGCACCAAGATCTTAATTATTGGGGACTTGACGATGCTGACCAAGTTACTGCTTGGGTTTCCTTAGGGCGAGCTGACTTAGACAGTGGTTGTATGCGTTTTGTCCCTGGAAGTCACACCAAGCGGCTAGTCCAGCATAACGATACTTTTGCAGAAAATAATCTTTTAAGCAGAGGACAGGAGATTGCTGTGGAGGTTGACGACGGTGAAGGCGTTGATGTGATATTAAAACCTGGGCAGGCATCTCTTCACCATGGACATTTGTTCCATGCATCCGGCCCTAATAAAACACCAAATCGCCGAGTGGGTGTCGCTATTCGTTACATTAAGCCATCTATGAAGCAGACAAATGGCGCAAAGTCACTGGTAACGCTCGTCGCCGGCCAGGATAAATTTAATCATTTTACTTCTGTTGGGTCACCTAAAGGCTGGTTATCAGAAGATGATTTCAAACTGTGTGCTATAGACTCTGAAAGTAAAAGGGAAATTCTTTATGAGGGAGCTAAGACAAGTCAGGGCAAACGCTACCGAAAAAGCTAAAGCAGCTTAGGATACTCGCACAGTAACTTATAAATTCCAATTTCGGCTCTGATAGATTTTTTTAAAAGCTCAGCCGCACATATTCTGGCATCCTCCTCTCGAATTGTCTCCAATATGAAACAAATTTTGATTTTCTCATCTGGGCCCCTAATTTGTTCCTCGGCCTTAGCCTCGTCGCCTGGTTTTTCATCGGCCAACCATTTTTCTATCCGCGCGGCTCTGGTTGGGTCGTAGGTTGCTTTGAGTGTTTCTTGTATGTCTTGATCTGACGTGTCGGTTTCTAATCGTATCGTAATAGCAAAAGAACCAAACAGCTCTCCAGCAATTACGTGGCGCTTGCAGACTGTCCGACTTGCGTTAAGAAAAACACCAGACATTATTTGCTTGGTCCATGGTGTTGGGTTTGAAAGGCAATTAATATAATCGGCCGATCTAAGAACAGATGGCGATTCTACTTCGTACCAGGTAAAATATTCTGGTGATCCCTCTAAGGCCTGATAACGACGCCCTCTTTTGAAACCAGGCACGCCCAATCTTTCGGGAAGATGTTCAGTTTGATACCAGCTTTCATAAGTTTCTTCAGAACCCGCTGCACAATCATTCCAGACAGCTAAAACACCAGATCCATGCATATTTCATCCAATTCAAATTTATTTCGAATACGAAATCGCCAGTTCGATTTTAGGTAGTATCTCTGTAAAGGTAAAAAATACAATGGTTTTATCAGCCCCCTGCTGAAACTTGGAAGAATTTGCCGATAGTATTGATTTAGCGAGTCAAATATTTGCTTCTTAATTTCAAGTTCTTGGAGTGCCTCAATGGGAGTAGAAATTAGACAGGTTGGAGAGTGTTTCGCGGGTGAGGTTACAGGAATCGATTTAACCGAAACACTATCAACAGAAAATGTAAAAGCGATTCATGATGGAATGGATAAATACGCGGTTTTGACTTTTAGGAAGCAGCCGTTGACGGCCGAACAGCAGCTTGCATTTTCAAAGCAATTAGGCGGCATTGAGCATGCTATTGGCACTAGTCTTCGGGAAGACAAGGATGCTCGACTTCCGTCCACTTTTGCTGATGTATCGAACCTTGATAAGGAGGATAGGCCTTTTGATATCAACGACAGACGGCGCTTATTTGCTATAGGAAATAGATTATGGCATTCCGACAGTTCGTTCAAGGTTGTGCCAGCCAAGTACTCAATCTTGCACGCAATTTCAATCCCGTCTAAGGGCGGCAATACTGAGTTCGCCCACATGCCAAGTGCTTACGATGCATTGGATAAGGAGATCAAAGAAGAACTCGATGGACTGATTTGTGAACACTCTCAGATATTTTCTCGTCAGCAGGTAGGGTTTACCGATTTTTCCAATGAAGAAATAGATCGGTTTAAGCCTGTAAGACAAACACTAATTCGTAAACATCCTACAACCGGCCGCAAATCTCTGTATTTATCATCCCATGCAGGTCGAATAGATGGCCTGTCTGTTCCCGATGCAAAACTTCTTCTGCTGGATTTAGTCAATCATGCCACGCAGCAAAGATTTGTCTATGTTCATAAATGGCAAAAAGGGGATTTGGTTATGTGGGATAATCGACAAACTATGCATAGGGTAAGGCCATTTCCTGTAGATGAACCTAGAGACATGCGAAGAACCACGATAGTTGGAGACGGGCCGACTGTCGATTAGGAATAACCCTCATAAGGGTTTCTAAAATTGAATTAAATAGATCTGGATCATCAAAGTTTTTGGAGTGTTAAATGGCTGGCGTACTAGATGGAATACGTGTCTTAGATTTTGGTAGATATATTGCAGGCCCCTTTTGTGGAATGTTGCTTGGCGATATGGGTGCAGAGGTGATTAGGATTGATAAACTTTCAGGGAGCGAAGATAGGTATCTTGTTCCTGTGGCTGAGAGTGGAGAGGGGCCATTATTTTTGGCTCTTAATCGCAATAAGAAATCGTTGACATTGAACCCGATGAAGCCCCAAGGCCGTGAAATAGTTGAAAATCTTGTTAAGACGGCAGATATAGTCATCGCTAATCTTCCTCAACCTACTTTAGAGGCAATGGGCATTGATTATGATTCTTTAAGAGCAATTAAACCTGATATTATTCTGACAACTGTGACGGCTTATGGAAATGGTGGCCCCTACAGTGAGAGGGTTGGCTTTGATGGCGTGGCACAAGCGCTAGCTGGTGCTACGTATATGGGAGGTAGACCAGGAGATCCCATGAAATCTTTTGTTCCTTTTGCTGATTTTGGAACAGCAACTATGGCGGCCTTTGGCACCCTATCTGCTCTAATTGAACGAAACAAGACCGGCAATGGCCAGTTAGTTGAAGCAGCACTCACGAGAACGGTAATGGCGTTTAATATCGCACTTCTAGCGGAAGAAGCGATCAAATCTATTGATCGCCCATCCTATGGAAATAGAGGTTATAGTGCTGGGCCCAGTGATATATTTAAAACAACGGATGGTGCGGTGATGGTGCAGGTTGTGGGGCAGCCATTATTCGAACGTTGGGCTAAATTAATGGGGGAGGAAAGTTGGCTCGAAGATCCTAGATTTGCGACTGACATGGATCGCGGTGAGAATGGAGAGCTATTAAGCGCAAGAATGCAAATGTGGTGTAAAGATATGAGTACTAAAGAAGTTCTAGATGCTTTAGACGAAGCGAGGATACCTTGCGGGCCTGTGCTCAGTGCCAAGCAAGTGCTTCAGGACCCGCATATAAAAGCGATGGATTTCCTTCAAGATATGAACTTCCCTGGATTAAAAAAACCAATCCCGATAAATACGACACCCGTGAAGTTATCCCAGACCCCAGGTACTATTAGGCAAAGGACAGCAGAACTTGGGGAGCATACTAATGAAATTCTCGATAGTCTTGGCTACACCGCTGATAAAATCTCTGAGATGCGTAATGCCAGAGTTGTCTAATCTGATAAGGAAAGAATCTTATTTCTTTTTTTCAAATTTTATACAAATAAACATAAGTAAAGATGGAATAAGTATGCGCTCGCTAAACTGCCGCTGAGCCCCCACGTAATGTAAACAAAAAAAATAGGTTTTTTGACAAGTGCATAAACCGCCATAGCTGCCGGTATACTACTAATTCCTCCTGCGATAATAAAACCCATGGCTGCTCCAGGAAGCATGCCCAGTTCTATTAGTCCGCTTAGGGTCGGGATAGCGGCATAGCCATTTAAATAAGCTGGAACTCCAAGAATTACGGAGCTTGGTATAGCCCACCAGGCGTCAGCTCCTAGCCACCCTCCAATGGTTTCAGCTGGGATATAAGCTGTCATTACACTTTCTATTAGAAAAGCTAGTGCTAGCCATCTGAATAAAAACCAGGCGCTTGAAATACCTTCATTCCAAAAAATTTGCGCCCTCGTTTCATCCTTCCAGAATTGCCAGACGATGACTTTGTTCTCAATTGTAGCTGCGGAACTACAGCTGCTTCTACAGCAGGTAGCTCTCAGCTCCTTTAAGGGTGATGACAGCCAAGGATGATCCCTAAAATAATGGAGACCCAAACCAGCTGTAATGGCAATTATTATTGCAAAGATTAGCTTGGATAGGGTGAACTCCATCCCGAAGACAGGTACCATAAGTAGGAACATGGAAGGGTCCATGAGTGGTGACGCAAAACAAAATGCCATTACCGGCGCTAGTGGCACACCAGCTAATAGCAGCCCCGCTATTATTGGAACTACACCACAAGAACAAAAGGGAGATAGGGCGCCAAAAAGTGATGCAACAATAATCGCTTTGAAAGGGTGGCCAGAAAATACTATGCTGATTTGTTGATCTAAACCGGTCGCTTTTGCAAACGATGCCAACAAAACAGAAGCTAGTAGAAAAACGAAAACCTCTCTCAGCGCTTCTCCTGTAAACATAATACTTGCAGTGAGTTGATTAGGATCTAAAACAGAAATAACCAGAAGAGCAGATATTATACAAACAATCACCTTATCAAGTTTTTTCAAGTGCCTTTTTATACTAATTGTTTCGGTCAGAAATACCATTACGCCCAGCCTGCAAAACTTTGTTAAGACCTAACCTCGATTTTCACCAAAAGCATCCGCCACTTCCTATCTGGCAGATATTGTGTCGACCTCATCGATTTCCGATTGCGACAATACCCAATTTGCAGCTGCGACATTGGCGTCTATTTGCTCAGGTTTTGTAGCTCCTGCGATAATGCTTGCTGTTGTCGGGCGGGAAGCCATCCAGCCAAAAGCAAGTTCCAAAATAGAGTGTCCAGTTTTTTTAGCGAATTTATTGAGCTTATCAACAAGATCAAAATTCTCATCGGTCAGGTAGATGCGATTGGCAAATGTTGGCATATCCGTTAGCCGAGCGCCTGCAGGCATCTCTGTGCGTTTATATTTTCCTGTCAGTAGGCCGCTCGCAAGAGGAAAATATGGTAGAAGGCCGCAACCATATTTTTGCATTGCCGGAATAAGCTCGGTTTCTACATCGCGATTAAGAATGTTATATTCATCTTGGCAGGACACAAATCTATTTAACCCCATAGACTTTGAAAGCCATTGTGATTCGACGACTTGCCAAGAAGGTAAATTGGAGCAGCCTATATATCTTATTTTCCCCTGGGTAACTAGATCATCCAATGCCTGCATCGTTTCATCAAGCGGGGTCAAAGGGTCAGGTTGATGTAATTGGTATAGATCGATCCAGTCCGTTTTGAGCCGTCTTAGCGAATCCTCTACTGCGGACATAATATATCGTCTAGACGCACCTATTTTCGTACCGTCGTCACTCATGGCCATACCAAATTTTGATGCTAAGACGATATCTTTCCTCCGATGCCCTAGTATTTTCCCAAGTTGTATTTCAGAACCACCACGACCACCATACATATCTGCTGTATCAAAAAGAGTTATACCAAGATCGAAAGCTCGGTCTACAACAGCTCGTGTTTGTTCTATTTCTAATCGCATGCCGAAATTATTACACCCAAGTCCGACTAGCGAAACTCTAAGTCCAGAAGATCCAAGATTTCTATATTCCATAATCCGTTTCCATAGCCAAAATATCGATATTTTTTATTTGCAAAGCGGCCAATTTACCTCAAGGCACTTTGTACGCCAAATAGATTGCTATGAATTAAACAGATTTTTTTTAAGCAAAGCAATATTGTTCTTGGCAAAAGTGAGCAAGGCAACTATATGATAGCTTATGGAAAGAGAAGACCTAGACAGAAACTTCGGATTTTTACTTCATGATGTCGCTAGATTGATGCGGACGCTTTTCGATCGTCGTGGTAGAGATTTGGGACTTACCAGGTCTCAGTGGTGGGTCCTAACAATGCTATATGCGAAGGAGGGTGTTACACAATCTGAATTAGCCGATTTAATGGAGTTAGAGAAGCCAACTTTAGGACGTCTATTAGATAGATTAGAGGAAAAAGAATGGGTCGAGCGCAGAGCGGATGAGTTTGATCGACGCGTCAACCGCCTGTACTTAACAGATAAAGTGCAGGAAGTTATGAGGGCCTTAAGAAAAACCGCAGCCACTGTTAGACGCGAGGCTATTGGAGATATGTCGGATGATGAGAGAGATAAATTCGTTGATACATTGATTAAGATTAAATCAAATTTATTAAACCTAGACACAAATCGTAACAGCAGTTCTTAAAAATAATAGTAATCGAAATACCAAGGATAAGGCAGAAGGAATGGAAGACAATAAAGAAGCGGATAATAGCCCGCAAACAGAGACAACAATTACGAAATCAAGCCCCGGCATAGGTCGCCTAATTCTGAGAGTTTTTTTGTTAGTTGTTATACCAATCATTGCAGTTGTTTTTGGTGCACAGTGGTATGAAAAAACTGGCAGATACGTCGAGACTGAGAACGCTTATGTTAAAACAAACGTGATTGCGATTAGCGCCGATATAGACGGCCGCGTAACGGAAGTGTTTGTTGATGAGAATCAACTCATATCGAAAGGTGATCTGCTTTTTAAACTAGATCCAAATACTTACGCTGTAGCTATTCAGATGGCGGAATCAAAAAGAGAGAAAGTCAGGCAGGATTTTTCAGCATTACAAGCAGAGTATTATCAAATACTGGCGGAAATTGAAGAAAAAAAGGCTAATGCAGCCTATAAAAAAGCCGATGTTGCTTACCATAAAAGGGAGGCTCGACGGCAGCGAATGTTGATAAAGAAGTCGATCACGACGCGAGCAAGGTTAGACGATGCCGAATCAAAATTAGACGAGGCGGAATTTGAACTTCTAGCAGCGAACCAGGAAGTGTTAACACGAAAACAGAAGATTAAAACGGTGTTAGCTAGGCTTGGTGGCGACCCCAATAGAAGTTTTGAGCAGCACCCAGATTTTATTGGTGCAGAGGCCGAACTATCTCTTGCAAAGATGAACCTGGGGTACACCGAAGTTAGAGCACCAGTTGGGGGTATTGTCACAAGATTAAAACTTGAGCCTGGCGAATGGGTTGAATCAGGCGAGCCTGCTTTCGGGATAATCGCCAATAATAGAGTTTGGATTGAAGCGAATTTAAAGGAAACACAGCTAACACATGTTGTGGAAGGTCAGAAAACGACTGTCGAGGTAGATGCGTATCCCGGTGTAATATGGGAAGCTAAAGTCGCAAGTATTAGTCCAGCTACTGGTGCAGAGTTTTCAGTGCTACCGCCGCAAAACGCTTCGGGAAATTGGGTCAAGGTAGTTCAAAGATTGCCGGTTAGAATAGAAATTCTTTCAAATGAAAACAAACCTCCGTTAAGAGCAGGTATGACGTCTACAGTATCAATCGATACAAAGCATCAACGAAATATGTGGAAGAATATCATATTGTTTTTCAGTGAATTGTATTAGATGTAGAAGTCTTCACGACATAAAAACTGCTGGCCGCGTGCGACGGAACGTCTTTGTACTGGTTCCCACTTTAAACAAGGATGATGACATTAATCATTATTTTTAAATGTCACGACCTATTGTAAACCGACGATGATCTCACGAAAAACGGTTTAGCGTATGTCGTTTGTAAAAACATATGCTTGCACCGTTGTGCTTAATACCGATATACCTATATCTGGAGGTCCGGAACGGACAAGCGTATCGCCAACCCGGTCAGGTCCGGAAGGAAGCAGCCGTAACGAGTATCGTTTGGGTCGGCTTCGGTCCTCCGCCCATGGTATGTGAGTTTATTTGGTTTTATACAGCGAAGGCAATGTTAACGCGATGGAGTATAGGGTACTAGCACGAAAGTACCGACCCCAGAATTTCAAAGATCTTATAGGACAAGATGTCTTAGTAAGAACGCTTAGTAATGCTTTTAGTCAGGGTAGACTAGCGCACGCATTTATCCTTACGGGTGTGCGAGGTGTCGGAAAGACAACGACGGCCCGAATTATAGCGAAGGGTATCAATTGTATCGGCGCCGACGGCAAGGGCGGTGCAACTATTGATCCATGTGGAGTTTGCGTAAATTGTACTGCCATCATGGAAGACCGCCACGTTGATGTTATGGAAATGGATGCAGCAAGTCGGACGGGTGTTGATGATATAAGAGAAATTTTAGATGGGGTTCGATACAAACCGGTTACAGCAAGAAACAGGGTTTACATAATTGATGAAGTTCACATGCTGTCGCGAAACGCATTTAACGCGCTACTCAAGACATTGGAGGAACCTCCCGAAAATGTAAAATTTATCTTTGCTACAACAGAGATCAGGAAGGTGCCTGTTACAGTTCTTTCGAGATGTCAGAGATTTGATCTGAAGCGATTGGGAATGGAAGACCTGGCAACGTTGTTTGCCACCGTATGTCAAAAAGAGAATGTTACCATAGAAAAGGATGCTCTCTATGCCTTAGGTCGGGCCGCCGACGGTTCAGCTCGAGATGGCCTATCCCTTCTAGATCAAAGTATGGCTTTGTCAGTCGGTGAGATTACCACGGAAGTCGTTCAGGGTATGCTTGGAAGTAGTGATAGAGCAAATATACTCGATTTATTTGAGGAAACTATGTCGGGTGATCTTAAAACGGCGCTTAATCGCCTAGAAAAGATGAACCGGGATGGAATTGATCCTCTATCAATTGTTCAGGATTTATTAGAAGTTGTCCATTTAGTGACAAAATGTAAGGTGCAGCCTGACCACATGGAGCTAAACCTATCTGAGTCGGAAAAGCAGAACAGTTTTGATCTAGCTCAAAAAGCCCCTATGGTGCAATTGGGCCGCGCATGGCAAATGTTGTTGAAGGGGATTGAGGAGGTTCAGAGTTCGTTTTCGCCGTTCTCTGCCTTAGAGATGCTCATCATACGCTTGGTGTATCTGGCTGATAAACCAGATGTCGGTTCAAGTACCCAGCCATTAGAGGTGGAGCAAAAAAAAAAAGTTGAATTAACAACAGACGATAACGCGCTTCTATCAATGGCTCGCGGCACTCAAAACGTTAAGAATATCAATGAAAATGATCTTAATATTGAAAGATGTCCGAGTAACTTTATTGAAATTGTTGATATGTTTGAGAAAAAACGAGAAGCCATCATTCATGCAAACCTTATCGAGAAAGTTAAACCGGTTCGTGTAGAGGCTGGATTATTTGAGATAGAGGATACGGAAGAATTTGACCCAGACTTGCCGGGACGCATGGCAAAGTTACTTTCAGAATGGACGGGCACTCCCTGGCAAATTGAATTGGTGCAAAGCCCTGGTGAAAAGACACTAAGGGAAAAGATGGCCGACGCCGAACTTGAAGCAAAAGAAAACGCAAAAAGGGATCCCATAGTGGCTTCTGTGCTTAGTAATTTTCCGGGTGCAGAGATAAAGTCTGTCAAAAAAATAGTGCGCCGCACCGACAGTGAATGATGATATGATATGAACTATTAAAGATTGAGAAAAGAGTATTAGAAAATGAAAAATTTTGGCCAGATGATGCAAAAAGTGCAAGAAATGCAAGAAAAAATGCAGAATATGCAGGAGCAAATGGAAGATTTAGAAATTGAGGGAAGTAGTGGAGCGGGTTCTATAGTAGTAGTCCTAAATGGCAAGGGAAACATGCGTCGGATAACGATTGATCCCGAGATTGTCAATTCCCAAGATGTTGAAATACTGGAGGATTTGATTGTGGCCGCGGTCAACGATGCAAAGGCAAAAGTAGAAAGTAAAGCTTCTGAAAAAATGCAAGAGCTGACGGGGGGGTTACCCTTGCCTCCTGATTTTAAACTTCCTTTTTAGGCCTCAGTTATGAAGACACACGGACCAGGTGAATTGAATAGAATGATATATCTTTTGTCGAAGCTCCCAGGATTGGGACCTCGGTCGTCTCTAAGAATGGCGTTGCAACTTTTTAAACAAAGAGATTCCCTTATGAGGCCTTTAGCTAACGCGATATCTGAGGCAGCCGAGACAGTAGTGGCATGTGATGTGTGTGGGAATCTTGACTCTGCGAACCCATGTCAGATTTGTAGTGATGAAAGGCGGCAAATCACCACTATTTGTGTCGTGAAGGAAGTGGGTGATGTTTGGGCACTTGAACGGTCTGGTGTTTATCGAGGGTATTACCATGTTTTAGGAGGTTTGCTTTCAGCATTGGATGGAGTGTCGCCAGAGGATCTGAGATGTGAGAACTTGATAAAACGGGCATCCAATCCAGATGTTAGCGAAGTCATCCTGGCTATGGACGCAACAATAGATGGACAGACCACCGCGCATTATTTGAGCGAAGCTTTGTCTGGAAGTAATGTTAAAATTTCAAGATTAGCGCGTGGTATGCCAGTTGGCGGTGAGCTTGAGTATTTAGACGACGGCACTATTGCGCAGGCACTAAACGCACGTGCAACGCTTTAATTTACTGCGAATTTTTCAATAAGAGACAGTTGGCATCAAAATAAAGATTCTTCAAATCCTTATCTTCTCAAAGTGATCAGAAATTATCTTTTCTACTTCTAGTTTCTGCGAATACCGCTATCGGATCATTAGTGCCTAGGCCTAACGTTTTTGCAAAAGATATATCGTCAGCCCTAAGAAATGGGTTTGTATTCAATTCATCTTTTAGGACGGTAGGAATTGTAGGAATGCCGTCGGCCCTCATGGACTCAAATTTCTTAATTTGTTGCTGCAAAGCTTCATTTTTAGGATCAATACTCCGGGCGAATTTTGCATTTGACAGTGTGTATTCATGACCGCAGAAGATTTTCGTCGAAGCTGGCAAAGACCGAAGTTTTTTTAGCGATGTCCACATTTGCTCCATCGTTCCCTCAAAAACTCTTCCACAACCGAGGGCGAAGAGCGTATCCCCGCAGAATAGGGCGTCCGAGTCCTCGAACCAAATAGCTATGTGTCCATTGGTATGACCTGGCGTTTCAAAAACTAAGCCCTTATGCCCACCAATATCAATCGTATCACCTTCTTTTATCATTTGGTGCATATTTGGAATTCTAGGCTCTTCTGACTGAGGGCCAATTAGTGTTGGGTTATACTTATCCAAAAGCTCCTGATTTCCACCGATATGGTCGCCATGGTGATGCGTATTCAAAATATGGGTAATTGTCCAGCCACGTGCATTAAGAGCATCAACAACGGGTTTGGCCTCTGAAGGGTCTACTACAAGGGTTGTTTTATTTGAGTTGTCATGCGCTATATATATGTAGTTGTCTGAAAGCGCAGGAACGACAATAATCTCAAATGGCGACATTGATGGTTCTCCAATAATCTTTACATCTGAAACAAGATAACATTAATAAATGGAGGGCGCCAATAGCCAAGGTGCGTTAGTGGTGAGGACAGAACATGAAAATAGAGCATATCGAAGTTATCGAAATGGAAATGCCTTTTGATAAAGGTATATCCAAAAAGGATCAGGTGGGCTTTTTAAACTGGGGAAAACTAGACTTTTGTTTAGTTAAAGTAGAGACAAGCAGTGGAATTACAGGATGGGGTGACGCTTTTAGTTTTCAGTGCAGAAGGCCAGTCGCAGAAGCCCTCAGGCAGATGGTGATTCCACGTGTTATTGGCAAGGATGCGCTGGATGTAGTCAATATTAATAGCGAACTCCAGCAGGCGCTCCATTTATTTGGTCGCTACGGTATTACAATGTTTGCTATATCTGGTTTGGATATAGCGCTCTGGGATATAGCTTCTAAGGCTGCTGGTTTGCCGCTTTATAAGTTCTTGGGTGCATCTTGTGTAAAGAATGTGCCAGCATACGCAAGTTTGTTTCGCTATGAAGATCCCGACTGTGTCGCCGATCGCGTAGATTTTGCCAAAACTCTAGGTTACGAAAAAATCAAGCTTCATGAGATAGGTATAGATGAGGTTAGGATCGCGCGTAACACAGCAGGTGAGGAAACCCTTTTGATGGTTGATGTAAACTGCCCATGGACACCTGAAGAGGCTCGGATAATGGCTTTGAAAATGAAAGAATTTGACATTCATTGGTTGGAAGAACCGATCAATCCGCCAGAGGATTTTGACTCATTAGCAAAACTAGCATCTGACACCGGTGTCCGCATAGCAGCGGGAGAGAATGCTTGTACCGCATTTGAATTTAAAAAAATGATGAGGAGTGGGGCAGTTAGCTTCGCGCAGCCGAGTGTAACTAAAGTGGGAGGGATTACGGAGTTCAGAAAAATATCCGTATTGGCGGAAGTTTTCGGTACCCAGATTATGCCTCACTCGCCATATTTTGGTCCTGGATTTCTAGCGACACTTCATTTGGCTCAAAGCATCGCGAGTCCAGGTTGGATAGAGCGGATATTTATTGAACCAGAGGCAGCATTATATCCAAAAGAAATTTTTGATCCCGTTGGTGGAAGCTTTAAAGTTCCGAATGGCATTGGACTTGGATTTGAGCCCGATTTGGATGTCGTAAAAAGTTACCGACTTAATTAATTAGCCAATAACTATTTGTTCAGTCAGGAGCAGTATGTATATAGACGCAGTTGATCTCGCCAACTTCTATAATACTGGTTTGGGGCAGGTCACCCGGCGCCTAATACGGCGAAAAATACGGGCAATTTGGTCTAATGCAAATGGGCTAACAATTTTGGGTGTTGGATATGCTACGCCATTTCTACGCCCCTTTCTTACAGAGGCTGATAATGTACTGGCATTAATGCCTGCGCAACAGGGTGGTACATACTGGCCGGTTGATGGTTTAAATAGAGTGGTCATTTCTGAAGATGATGAATTACCCTTTCAGGACTCATCGATCGATAGAATAATTGCTGTACATAGTATGGAATGCACAGAACACTTAAGGCCCATGCTCAAGGAAATTTGGCGTATACTCAGAGGCGATGGTCGTTTAATTATAGTTGTTCCAAGCCGGAGTGGCGTTTGGGCACGTACTGATCGTACTCCTTTTGGCTTCGGACAGCCATACTCTAGTTCTCAGCTAACGCGATTGTTGAGAGATGGCATGTTTATACCAGAGAAAATAGATAGAGCTTTATTCATACCTCCGTCAACCCGTAAGGTTGTGCTTAGATCTGCAAGTGGGATTGAAGATCTTGGCTCTCGATGGTTGAAACATCTCGGAGGCGTGCTCATCGTTGAAGCTGCTAAACAAATTTATGCGGCAAGCCCGATTAAGAAAATCAGGAGCAGGGCAACTAGAATGATTCCGGCATCGTCAGCTCGATTAACAAATTTGGAGAAATACTAAGTGCTTATTTAGGAGATACTCTAGCGGCACGATTAGTTTTTGGGCTTTTAGCTTAGAAAACTATTGAAAACTGTTGTACATTTAAGGGCAGGCGCTTCATGTTAATCAAATGTGTCGATCATGAAAGATATTTGACGCGCGTGATAGATTTTATGTTTAAAAGTTGCTCGCCAGGGTCCTCGTAAAGCAACTAAAGGCGGAGATTAAGTTTGAAAACGCTTGAGGAATTAAGAGAAGAAATAGACGAAATTGACACGGAATTACACAACCTGTTAGCCCGCCGGATTAAAATAGGCCAAGAGGTTGCGACAGCAAAAAAAGTTAATTCCGGTTTTAATCTGCGGCCAGGAAGAGAAGCGCAGATATTGAGAAGGCTTATTTCTCGAAGCACACCACCCCTATCGGCTACCTCTATTTATAGAATTTGGCGTGAGATCTTGAGCGCCAATCTCAATCAACAAACTCAAATAAATGCTGCCGTTTATCTGCCGTCTCGTGATTACTATGATCTTGCTCAAGATTACTGTGGATCCTCATCCAAAATTATTGAGTTTTCTATGTTTGAAGAAGTATTAGATCAAATTACCAAGGGCGAAGCGCATATTGGTATGGTGCCTGGGTTTTGGGATAACTTGGATGGTAGATGTTGGGATAAATTTGTCGAAGTGTCTGAAGAAAATGGTCTCAAAGTGATATCACTTGTGCCTATGATAAAAAGACAAGGTGCGACAAAATCACTGGTAATGATTGCTAAACAGAAAGCAGAAGAGACTGGCGATGACAGCAGCTTATTTGCTATTAAAGGCGAAATTGGCGAAGCCTATAACGATGTAATTGACTTGGGGCCCGACTGTAATTGGAAATTGGCAGTTGTGGATGGATATACTGAAAGCCTTAAAGTACCAGAGGGAACGGCGTGCCTGCATATTGGCAATTTTGCCAATTTAATATCAGCTTCTTAGCATCAATGACTTTTAGAGGTAAAAATGACTCAACCTAAACCAAGGCCAACGATAGCAGAAATGGTGCGCTACGAACCCAACCTTGGGGCACCTGTGACAGGTCGTGTTATCAGACTTTCAGCCAATGAAGGCGCATTTGGTCCCAGCCCGAAGGCACTAATGGCTATGGAGAGTCAATCTCGCCTTTTACATTGGTATCCAGAAGAAGAACCGGTAGAACTTGCCGAGAAGATTGCATTGAAATACGACCTAAACCCAAAGAACATGGTGTTTGGTTGTGGGTCAGACGAGTTGATTATGGCGATTTGCCAGGCGTATCTGGATCCCGGTGATGAGGCCATTCATACGGAATATGGTTTCATAATGTATCCCATGTCAACGAAAGTGGCTGGTGGCAGCCCCGTACCCGCTCCTGATAATAATTTTAAGGTTGATGTGGATGCTATCTTGGATTGTGTTACCAGTCGAACACGTATTGTTTTCCTTGCCAATCCTAATAATCCGACTGGGTCTTATCTTTCGCGTAATGAAGTCGCGCGACTTCACAGCAAACTCCCTAAAGATGTACTCCTCGTCATAGACGCAGCTTATTCTGAGTTTGTTGTTCGTAATGATTATTCAAGCGGTGCCGAGTTAGTCGATAAGTACGAAAATGTAATAATGCTAAGGACGTTCTCAAAACTCTATTCGCTGGCTGGCTTGCGTTTGGGCTGGGGGTATGCGAAACCTCATATCATTGATGCTCTCCATGTCGTCAAACAGCCTTTTGGAGCTAATAGAGCAGCAGTGGCTGCTGCAGCAGCTTCTCTTGATGACCAGGAGTTTATTGATAAAGCAGTTGAGCATAATGAAAAATGGCGGACATGGACTGCCTCTAGATTTGAAGAGCTTGGCCTTACTTGCCTCCCAAGTATTGCTAACTTCCTTATGGTCAAATTTCCAAATGACGATGGGAAAACAGCAAACGATGCAGGATCTTTTCTAGCCAGTAGAGGAATAATGACGCGTGGTATGAGTGGCTACGGCGCCCCGGACTATGTAAGGCTTTCTATTGGAACAGAGGAGGAAATGAGAATTGTTGTAAAAAATGTTGCAGAATTTTTGAGGGGAGAATGAATCTGTGACTATTGGCGCCGACATTCAAAGCACATTTATTTTCGAAAGGGTCACAATCATAGGCATTGGCTTGATTGGTTCTTCTTTCTCTCGCGCTCTTAAGTCAAAAGCGGGGCTGGTCCGAGAAATAATCGCTGCAGACAGTGACAAGAACAACCTAGCTAAGGCCTCAGACCTAGGAATCGTAGACACTATTTGCGACGACATAAACGAAGCTGTTTCAAGATCCGATTGCGTCATTCTTTGCACACCCATTGGCACGTATGAAGAAATAGTTAAGCAGATCGCGCCTAGTTTACCCGCGGGTTGTGTTCTAAGCGATGTTGGTTCAGTCAAGGCGCAGCCGATTGAAAAAATAATCCCATATATTCCCCCTAACGTTCATTTGGTTCCTGGGCATCCGATAGCTGGAACAGAGAAGTCAGGGCCAGAGGCCGGCTTTGAGAGCCTTTTCGAAGGGCGTTACTGGCTTCTAACACCTCTCAAAAATGTTGATCGGAACGCCGTTTCTAAAATGCGAAGACTATGTGAAGGAGTCGGAGCTATGGTAGAAGAAATGGATATTAATTATCATGATAAAGTCCTGGCTATAACCTCACACTTGCCCCATCTTATAGCGTATACAATTGTTGGAACTGCTGATGATCTAGAGGATCAAACTCAAGCCGATGTCATCCGCTTTTCCGCGTCAGGTTTTAGAGACTTTACCAGAATTGCCGGTTCTAATCCTGTTATGTGGCGGGATGTCTTTTTGAATAATCGCGAGGCAGTCTTAGAAATGTTGCAGAGATTTTCAGAGGATTTGTCACTTTTGCAAAGAGCAATAAGGTGGGGTGAAGGTGATGTGTTGGAGGCTCTTTTTACACGTACTCGCGATATTAGGCGCGGCGTTATAGATGCTCGTCAGGATATACCTCCATCACCCAACGATGCTAAATAATTCAGTTATAATAAAAGGACCTAGCTGGAGTTTCCCCTTTTGAGCAGTTAATGGTACTTGAATCGATAATTTTCCATCGCTATTCATTCTCGTGGGTAATAAACTTATTGCCAGTTGTATCATCAACCCCTCAGTTCGTGAGATGTCGCCCACGCCTATTTTTTCTAGAACAAATTTTTCAGCTCCATAAACCAAAACTGTTCCAGCACCTATCGGTTTCAATTCCTGGTCAAGGCTTAATGTTCCGCTCATCTCTAGGCTAATTGGGGGTGTATCAACTTTCAGTTTTTTAATCTCGATTGTCCCGCCATCATCTCTCCAGGCCACAACACTACCCACGTTACTCGCGTCCAAAAAGCCGACTATGTTCATATCTAAGTGAGCATTTTTTATATCATCGAAATAATCAAACGGTGATGGGTTTAATCTTATACCTTTAAGGTCTACAGAAATATCCATGGCAGATTTTTGAGTTGGACTGTCCGGTTGAAAAGTTTTTTTAAGAGTTATGACCATTTTGCTGGTGACAGCATGCTTTCCCCAGCTTGGGTTGGGTGTAGTTTTGTCTTGTTTAAGCAGTTCAACAGTTTCTAATTCGAACAAAAGCCGAGGTTTCCCGAAAACTGCTCTATTAACAGTAAATTTAAGAGCATTTGATTGAAAGAGCCAAGATATCTCTTTTTGTTGATTGGTTGACTTTAGGGTAGCTCTTTCAGCGCTTATTTTCAGCGTGGTAGGATCTAATAGGGATACTCCGAAGGCAATGTCTGAAAGTTGTAATGATAATTCTCCATCTAGCAGAGATGTTGCTACCTTTAGTTTTTCTGTGTGCCAAGAGATTGAAAAAGGAAATCCTGATCGACTCAGCTTTAATGGTGCGGAAATCCTGTGCTGGCTTACGGTTTCGATGAATATCTTATTAATATGATGAAAAGACCACTGACTCAGTATCAACCACCCGATGCAATAGATTATAGGTAACCCAAAAAACACTAAAATGAGGGCCAGCCTTTTTTTTCCAGAGATATTTAAGGGCGGTTTTTTCATAGAATAGAAAATCTAGATTTGTTGAATTGAATTAATACGTCGTAGCCTGCTTATTCGTATTCTCTTGGCTTGGATTCTCCGAATATTAAAAGATTTTTAGCAATTAAATGATAATCTTTGCGATATCTAAATTTAACTTGAATCCAAGCGTGTATGAAGTATGGACTAGTTTTGCACTGCCATAAACAATTAGGAGATATTTTATGTTAGATGACCCGCCGATTTTGAAAGTTCGCAAGCCGGTTAGGCGCCCAATAGAAAAGCAGATTTTAGCGTTGACAGGAGCCATTACTAGTAACGTTGCGGACTGTATGGACGGAAGAGGAGCTATGCATCATTCTATAAAGCCACTCCAAATGAATTCTGCAACCTTTTGCGGGCCGGCACTGACATGTTTCGCCTACCCTGCTGATAATTTAGCAGTCATGGGAGCGCTTCACTTATCTAAGCCCGGTGACGTCATTGTGTGCGCTAATGACGCTTTTGAAACTACGGCTGTTATCGGTGACTTGGTTTGTGGTATGATGAAAAATAAGGGTGTTGCAGGATTCGTAACAGATGGAATGGTTAGAGATCAAAAAGGAATTGAGCCTTGGTTACTTCCTGTGTTTTGTCGAGGTGTAAATCCTAACTCACCGGCTAAGACTGGACCTGGTACGATAGGTCTGCCTATTCATATAGGAGGTATAACTGTCGAAACGGGTGATATCATAATTGGTGATACTGACGGTGTTGCAGTAGTGCCCTTCAGTCGGATACAAGAAGTGGTAGAAAAATTGGAATCGCTGAAGGCTGCCGAGGCTGTTTTTGAAGCTCGCGTGAAATCTGGTCTGCTGGAGCCAGACTATATAGAAGAGTTAATGTCTTCAAGCAAAACGCTCTATGTGAGTTAGGAGCTACTATCTTGGTTAATTCAATCTGAGGAATTAAATGAGCGAAATTAAACAACTAGCGTATGCGTTGGGCGCGCAAATTGAAGGGATCACAATCAGTGAAACCCTAAGCGATGTGCAAACTGCATTTATTAGGAAAATATGGCACGAGCATCATGTTATTCTGTTTAGAGAACAGAAAGCCAAACCCAACGAGATCATTGAATTTGCCAGTAATTTTGGTGAACTCGATGACCATGCGAGTACTCCATTTTATAGATTAGAAAATTTTCCTCAGCTGATGGAAATTACGACTAGGCGGGTGAATGGGCGGCCATCAGAAACAAGAAACGTTGGTCGGAATTGGCACTCAGATTATTCGTATACGCAAAGGCCGGCTGCGGCATCAATGTTATTTTGTGTTGAGCCTGCACCAGTAGGCGGGGATACAATGTTTTGTAATATGGTGAAGTCATATGAGACATTATCGAAGCCAATGCAAAAGATAGTGGATGAACTTCATTCGGTCTATGATATTTCACTGACTGCAGGCCTTTTCCAACGCGATTTAAAAGAAGTTGAAGAGACACGAAAATTAAACCCTCCCATAGCTCATCCTACAGTGCGAGTACATCCTGAAAGTGGAAAAAAGGCCTTATATGTGAGTGAGCGGGTTTCGCACTTCCACGGGATGACCAGCGAGGAAAGTAAGCCGTTGATAGATTATCTTTGTTATCATGCAACCAGACCAGAAAACGTCTACAGGCATGTATGGAGAGCTGGAGATTTACTTTGCTGGGATAATAGGACAACGATGCACATGGCCTTAACTGATTTCGATTTAACGCAAAGTCGTCACATGCTTAGAGCGACACTCCGGGGAGAACAGTCCGGCTTTATTGTAGACGATTAAATAATTGGGTAACGCAAGCCTTCCACGAGCTTTTTAAAATTCTCGTGATCTTCACTGATTAGGCCCTCTCTGATAAGGAAGTCTATAATAACTAAATTACAGTTATATTTAAACGCATGCGGGCAATTTTTGATTGTTTCCATTACGGTTTCGATGGGAACTAAGTCGAATTTTTCAACCTCTTTGTCGTTTGGTAAGGGGATAAATGAGTTAGGAAGATAAAGATCGTAGACAAATAGAAGTTTTCGTCGCAGCGTCGTTCCAGCTTGCATATTATAACTCACAAAGCCCTTGGGTTCACTTGCTTTCGCCAACTCCTCTGGAATTGAAGCTTCCTCATAACACTCCTTAACAACATTTTCTTGCCGCGTGATATTACTTGGCTGTCCGCCGGCGACCATATTGTCTAATTCACCCGGAAAAGTTTTGCGCCGATGGGAGCGGGTAGCAACCCACATCATTTTATTTCCATGATCGTTAGTAATGCCATTGAGGTGCACGCCTGTGCTCAAGATCCCAAAAAAATCAGCAGCCCCTCTATCAATTTCCATTAACGTTTTTCCGTTAACATTCTCTTTAACTGCATATTTTTCATTCAATTTACTGAGTTTAGGTTCTTCGGTTCTTAGTATCTCAAGCATCTCCTCTATAACCGTGGTTCTGTTTTTGGGATTAACAAGGTTATCAGATAAAGCAAAATGATCTGACATCGACACAAAAATTTTTGGGAAAGCTTCGAGATATTTTGCGTGTTTTTTGTGCACGTATCCAACTTTTTTACCAGAGATACGCCATGGTAGAAATTCCTTTAAATCATATTGATTGCAGCGGGAAATGTGGAAAAGAAAACCCATCTAAACCTCTATTTAACCAAATTCAATTTCACTTTCACTTTCACTTTCACTTTATCTTGGCATTTGCCTTGCCGAAAACATAATCACAGCTATATTCTAGGATGATGGACACTTTAATCATTATATTACTCGCTACCTCGGTCATTCTTGTTGTTGGTGCGTTGGTTGGGGGCCTGGTTTCTATGGCCCGCGGGGGTAAATTAGGACCCCAAAGATCGAATATGTTTATGCGCTACAGGATTTTGTTTCAAGGCATTGCTATAGTTCTAGTCATGTTATTACTGTCTATAGCTAAAGACTAAAGAGGCGAGGGATAGTGATATGGTTAAGTTGACTAAGATATACACTCGAGGGGGCGACGAAGGTTTCACTTCTTTGGGGAGTGGTGACAGAGTTGCAAAGTATTCAGATAGACCGGCGGCATATGGAGCGGTTGACGAAGCAAACGCGGCCATTGGCTTAGCCCGTTTGGAGGCGTCTGGGACTGTCGACGAAGCTCTTGCACGTATTCAAAATGACCTCTTTGATTTGGGTGCGGATCTCTGCACACCGGAAGGGGACCAGAGGAAGTCGGGGGCTTTGAGAATTTCCCAAAATCAGGTCGACCGGCTAGAAAATGAAATCGATCGGATGAACA
>Ga0209433_10000105_pt1 | contig 24637 bp, 33 predicted proteins | sample METZYME_5_50m_FD_187552 | JGI IMG/M metagenome (GOLD analysis project Ga0209433, IMG submission 187552) | Marine microbial communities from oxygen minimum zone in mesopelagic equatorial Pacific - METZYME_5_50m (SPAdes) (version 2) | ecosystem: Environmental > Aquatic > Marine > Oceanic | place...
GGTGTTGCCTTAGATATTGCAGGAAAAGGTATTGCAAATAACTCCTCACTGAAGAATGCTTTCATTGCAGCTGATAATTTAATCTAATGGTTGATAGGTCAGCTCGAAGACGTTTTGGGCAAAATTATCTCGTAGATAAGTCAATTATTTTCCAAATCATAGATAAGATTAATCCTTCCAAAGAAGATAGTTTTATAGAGATTGGTCCTGGTCAAGGAGCAATTACAAAAAGTATAAGAAATAATTCAAAAAATCTTACACTGGTAGAAATTGATAAAGAAAATGTAAATTATTTAAAAAACATTTTAGGAAATGAAATTACGATTTTAGAAGAAGATATTTTAAAAATTGATCTTGGGTTCATAAATAAAAATGATAGAGTCATAGGAAACCTACCCTATAACATCGCGTCTCAAATAATTATTAGATTTCTAGAATTCCATGAAAAAATCTTAGATATGCACCTAATGGTTCAAAAAGAGATGGCAGAAGTTATTACATCGAAGCCTGGAAATAAGAACTGGAACAAATTTGCGGTAAAAGTAGCTTTTTTTTATGACACCGAAATGGTAATGAATATATCTCCTGATGCATTTGATATTAAGCCAAAGGTTGATTCGTCTTTAGTGAGATTTATACCAAAGAATATTGAGCAAACTTTTCAAATACCAAAACTATTTAAGATAATTGATTTATCTTTTCAGTCTAAAAGAAAAACAATATTCAATAATCTAAAAAATTATGATGTAAATTGGGAAAATATTAAGCTTGATAAGAGTCTTCGAGCTGAACAACTTAATCTCACTGATTTCTTTGAAATTTATAAAAATGTCTAGTTACGTTATCGGTGATATTCAAGGATGTTTCGATGAGCTCATGCTTCTTTTAGAAAAAATCAATTTTGATCCAAAAAAAGATGAATTAATTTTTGCTGGCGATCTTATTAACAGAGGACCTAAATCACTTGAGGTTTTAGAATTCTGTCTTGCAAATAAGAAATCAATAGAGGTAGTTCTTGGAAATCATGATATTTATTTGCTTTATCTTATTCATCAAAATAAAAAAAATTATCAGCTAGCTCCAATTCTTGATTCAAAAAATAGAAAGAAAATTTTTAACTGGCTTATTCAGAAACCATTAATGCTGGAAAGAAAAAACGAAAAGAATGAAAAATTTCTAATTTCTCATGCTGGCGTTCCCCATATTTGGGATTTAGAAGATGCCAGAAGGTTAAATCAGGAATATATAACAGCAATCAAAAGAAATCCTGGTGGCGTATTTAGAAATATGTGGGGAGATTACCCTAATGTATGGTCAGAAAACTTAAGGGGGTTTAGCAGAATTAGAGTAATAATAAATTACTTTACTAGAATGAGGTTAATAACTAAAAAAGGTGAGCTTGATTTGAAAACCAAAGTTTTTTTAGGGAAAAGTGAATATAACCCATGGTATGAATATATTAAAAATGAGAAACATAACTATCAGTTATTTGGTCATTGGGCAGCTCTCAAAGGGAAAACAAGTAAAAGAAATGTAATTGGTCTTGATGCAGGATGTGTTTGGGGTGGGCATTTAAAGGCAATAAGGATTAATGATAGAAAAATCTTTAAAATAAAGTCATTATGAAAATATTTCAGGTTGGGGGGTCTGTTAGGGACGCTATTCTTGGAGTCGAAGCTCGTGATAAAGATTGGGTTGTAGTTGGATCATCGCCTGAAGAAATGATTACAGAGGGATTTAAACCAATTGGAAAAGATTTTCCCGTCTTCCTTCACCCTCAATCAAATGAAGAATATGCTTTGGCAAGAACTGAAAAGAAATCAGGCAAAGGCTATAAGGGATTTAAATTCTATTTTGATGAAACAGTAACACTTGAAGAAGATCTTAAGAGAAGAGACTTTACTATTAATTCAATTGCAAAAGATAAAAGTGGAAGTCTTATAGATCCATATGGAGGCCTTGAGGATATTAAGAATAAAATCTTTAGACAAACCTCAAAATCTTTTTCAGAGGATCCGCTTCGATGTGTTAGATATGCAAAATTTAAAACTTACCCGCACTTAGCTGATTTTGCTCTTGAAGAATCTACTGAAGAGAGTATCAAAAGTATGGGTAAATCTGGTGAATTAAATCATTTATCAGCGGATAGAATTTGGATGGAGCTTAAATCTGCTTTGGATTCGCCGAAATCTGCGAATTTTTTTTCCGCTATAATTTCATTGGGATTAACTAAGCCTTGGTTTCCCTCCATTAAGCAATTTGAAATAGATGAGAACAATACTGCGCAACTTAAATGGGTTGAACTCGAGCTCCTTAATAATTTTTCACTTGGCTTATCGCTAGATCTTCCAAAAGAATTCATTGAACTGTCAAATCTATCTTTTCAACTTGCTAATTTAGATGTCAACGAAGATCAATTTGACCTTATTAGTAAATTAGAAAAGATAAATTTTCATAGACATCAAACAAATATTGAGCAAATCATAAAACTTAAGTATTTTGATAACAAAAGAGATTATTTAAGTAAATTGAAAGATAATATCCTCTCAAAGGATTTTTCCATTTTAAGTGAAGTTCCAAAAGAAGATATGACAAAAATAAAAACAGAACTCTATATAAAATCTATAAAGGAATCTAAATGAAAAAAACAATCTTAGTAACAGGAGCTGCAGTAAGAATTGGTAGAGAGATAGCATTAACTTTTGCTAAAGATGGATGGAACATAATAATTCATTGCAATAGCTCTACTGAAAAAGCGGAGGCTTTAGCAAAAGAAATTGAAGAAAACTATGATTCATCTGCAAAAGTTGTTCAGGCTAACCTAGATAAAGATGATCATGTGGAAAGAATGATCGAAGAGGTAAGAAGTTGTTTCGGTACACTGGATGCAATTGTAAATAATGCCTCTTCTTTTTACCCTACTCCAATAGGTGACTTAACTCTTCAGGACTGGGATCAACTTATCGGCAGTAATTTAAAAGGCCCATTATTTTTAATAAATGGCCTACTGGATTTATTGAAAGAATCTAAAGGCGTAATTATAAATATGACTGATATGAATGTTGGCAGAGGCCTAGCAAAGTTTTCAATCTACACGGCTGCAAAAGGTGGACTTTTGGCTGCTACAAAAGTTTTAGCAAGAGAATTAGCCCCGGATATTAGAGTAAATGCAGTTGCTCCAGGAGCTATTCTTGAGCCTCCTGGATCTTCATGGAGTGAAGAGGTTAGAAATAAGATCCTTTCTGCTATTCCTTTGGGAAGGCTAGGAACAGAAAAAGATATTGCTGGTACCGTAAAGTTTTTAGTAGATTCTGAATACATAACTGGACAAGCTATAAATGTAGACGGTGGAAGATCTTTGTCATGACAGAGGAGTTTCAGCTAAATGATGACATTTACACTGGAACAAAAGAGGTTTCTGAAAACTTAAAATTTGATTCTAATCTTTTGCAAGAATGGATTAATGATAATGTTGTAAATTCGGGTGATATAGAGAAGATTGAACAATTCAAAGGCGGTCAATCAAATCCAACATATAAAATTTTAACCAATAAAGATTCATATGTACTTAGGAGGAAGCCTCCTGGGAAGCTTCTCCCAAAAGCACATGCAGTTGATAGAGAATATAAGGTTATTACTGCATTAAATGAAACTGATGTACCCGTTCCAAAAACCTATGGCCTTTGTGAGGATAGTTCTGTTGTGGGAACACCCTTCTTCTTGATGGAGTATGTCGATGGCACAGTTTATTGGGATCATATGTTGCCAAAGTGTTCACCTGAGGAGAGAAAACTAATTTTTAAAAATAAAAATAAGGTGATAGCTAATCTTCACAGTGTTGATTACAAAAAAGTTGGCCTAGAAGATTATGGAAAGTCTGGTAATTATGTTGCTCGACAAGTTAATACCTGGACAAAACAATATCTTGCGTCTGAAACTGAAAATATCGATGAGATGAACAAACTCATTGAATGGTTACCAAAAAATATTCCGGAAGATGATGAAACATCGATTGTTCATGGAGACTTTAGATTAGACAATATGATTTACTCAAATTTTGATGTGGTAGGTGTACTTGATTGGGAACTATCTACACTAGGACATCCGATTGCCGATTTTTGCTATCACTGTCTTACATGGAGAACACTTCCTGATTTCTACGACCATAAAAAACTCAAAGATTTAGGTATACCAAATGAGATGGAGTATAGAGATATGTATTCAGAACAAACCGGCAAAGATTTATCTCAAGACTGGGAGTTCTATATGGTCTACAGCCTGTTTAAAGTTGCTGCAATATGCCAAGGTATTTTAGGTAGAGTAAGAGATGGGACTGCTGCAAGCAAACATGCTGAAGAGAGAGGAATGAATGTATTCCCTCTTTCAAAGGGTGCCTGGTCTATCGTTGAAACAAACTTTTAATTAATCGCCCTTGTTGAACTTATTAATTTCCATTTTATGGAGATCGTTCACTGTATCACTTGCAATGGTAGTTAATATAAAGGGGAAAATTGCATGAATAATGGCACCTACACCCCCAACAATTAGTCTGTAGCCAAAATAAAAACCGCCTTTGAGATGCTCAAAATATGACTTATCGATCATGCGAAGATGCTCAGTAAGAAAAGTCCCCTTTTTCATAAAAAATTATTATAGCAATAAATTCTTCAAATTATTTCTTTCAAGGGATCTGATACAAATGAATATTTTGCAATCTCATCACTCTCATAGATTATTTCATCATTTTCTATTTGGAGAACAATATCAATATCAAGAGTTCTAGCACTAAACTTAGGAACATCTCTTTTGCGCCCAGACATATCCTCAATATTTTTTAGAATTTTATTTAAAGATTTGAAATCTAAATCTGATTCTCCTGCTAGGACAAGATTAAGAAAGTCATCTCCCTCAAAACCTTCTGCCTTAGTTTTGTGTGTCGATGATATAGAAACATCTGAAAGAAATTTTTCTAATTCCGAAATTGCGAAAGCAATGTTTTTTTTGGCTTCGATATTGCTACCTAGGGATAAGAAATATCTCATTATCTATGAATTACTAGTCCAACATCTTTGGCACCACGAAGTGCACCTGGCTTTGAAACCCTCAATTTAATTGATTTAACGCCAAAATCTCTTTTGACCAGGTCTGCAATATTTTCAGCAAGTGTTTCTTGAAGCTGAAATGATGATTCTTCAACAAATTTAATTACAGCTTTAGTAATAGCTTTATAGTCTGTTGTATCTTCAATGGAGTCGGTCCTTGCAGCTTTTTTGCAATCAAATGGAAACTCCATATCAATACTTACCTCTTGTTTAACTTTACGCTCCCAATCAAAAATGCCAATTATGGTTTTTATCCTTAAATCTTTTATATAAATAATGTCTTCCATTTTAAATCTCGTTCACCGGCCATCTAGCTCGGACATTTGAATTATAAATGTTTTTGCTCTCTGTTTTGAGTGAGCCAAGATATGCGATCATCGCTGCGTTATCAGTGCAATGCTTGATTGCGGGGTAATAAACCTTAAATCCCTCTTTTTCTTTTAGCTTATCCAATGCGGACCTAATTTTTTTATTGGCCGCTACGCCTCCTGCCATAATAAGAGAATTATTGCCTGTCTGCTTCATTGCTTTCTTAATTTTGGTTGTAAGAACATCAATAACTGCCTCCTGAAAGGAAGCCGAGATATTTGATCTTTCTTTATTTATATCTAAGTCTTTCGTTGCATATAAAACAGCAGTCTTTAACCCGCTAAAACTAAGATTAAGATCATCTGAGTGTTTCATAGGCCGAGGAAAATTAAATTTCTTTGGATCGCCTTCCCTTGCTGCTTTTTCAATATGTGGTCCTCCGGGATATGGCAACTGAAGTAACTTACCAACTTTATCAAAGGCTTCTCCAACAGCATCATCAACAGACTGTCCAATTATTTCATAATTCTCAAAATCTTTTACATCCACTATTAAAGAGTGGCCTCCAGAAACAAGCAAAGAAGTAAATGGATACTGAATTTCAGGAAAATCTAAAAAAGGTGACAAAAAGTGTGCCTCAAGATGGTTCACAGGAATTAAGGGTTTTTCTAAAGCAAAAGCTAGACCTTGTGCAAAAGATTCGCCAACTATGAGTGCACCTAAGAGCCCAGGTCCAGCAGTATATGCAATCCTATCTACTTCATGGACATCAACTCCACCAATTCCCTCATTCAGTACATCAAGAATTTTTTCACAATGATCTCTTGAAGCTAGCTCAGGCACCACGCCACCATACTTTTTATGCAAATCGATCTGACTATAAACTGTCTCAGCAATAATTCCAGATGATGAATCATACAGCGCTACTGCTGTCTCATCGCATGATGTTTCTATTCCCAATGTTTTCATAAAAATTTGTTTTGCAAATATCTCCAGAAAAGCATAAACTACGTTCCAAATTATGCCTTCAATAATAATAAAAGACACGGAACATTTCGATATTGGTCTTCGAAAATTTAAGCGTGCCTGCGAAAAAGCAGCTATTATTCCTGATATCAGAAAGAAAGAGTTTTATGAAAAACCAACTGAGATGAGAAAAAGAAAGATGGCAGCTGCAAAGAAAAGAGCAAGAAAGACTAACAGAATCAATAACTTTTCTAGGCAAAGATCCTACAGATAAAGCTTGTCGACCCTAAACCAAATAAATTCAGACCTTAAAGCTGCAATGCTTTCTAAAGATAATGCAACGAGAGATACCCTTCGCATGCTGATATCTGAAATTAAGAGATATGAAATTGATAACAGAGTTGAGGCTGATGACTCAGTAGTTCTTGCAACCCTCAAAAAAATGATTAAACAAAGAAAAGATTCAATTGAGCAATTTGATAAAGGTGGTCGAGCAGATTTATCAGAGATTGAAAAAAATGAGCTTCTTGTTCTGGACAAATATATGCCCGAGATGATGTCAGAAGATGCTATTAGTGAACTTGTTACAAAAACTATTTCTGAGCTAGGTGCTTCAGGCCCTCAGGATATGGGTAAAGTAATGGGTCAATTAAAAGGTTCTATTGGTGATTCAGCCGATATGGGTCTTGTAAGTAAAATTGTTAAAGAAAAATTAATTTAATTCTTTTTTAATCCTTAAAGATATAATTACTGAATGTCTAGAGATAATAGAAAACCTACCCAAGCAAGAGAAATTTCCATTGAGACAAATGTAAATCTTCATGCTGAAGGTTCGGTTCTTGTTAAATTTGGTAACACTCATGTTATTTGCACAGCTAGTATTGATAATAGTGTCCCAAGGTGGATGAAAGGATCGGATAAAGGCTGGGTAACTGCTGAATATGGGATGCTACCAAGATCAACTAATGAGAGAATGGGTAGAGAGGCAGCAAGAGGGAAACAGTCAGGCAGAACTCAGGAAATACAAAGGCTTATCGGAAGATCTCTAAGACAGTCTGTTAATCTTAAGTACTTAAAAGATAAAACTATTCAAGTTGATTGTGATGTTATTCAAGCAGATGGTGGTACAAGAACTGCATCAATAACTGGCGGATGTGTAGCACTTTTCCTTGCAATAAAAAATCATCATGATGATCAAAGAGCAATTCAAAGGTATGTGGCTGCAATTTCACTTGGTGTTAAGAATGATGAAATACTTGTTGATCTTGATTACCAGGAAGATAGCACTGCTGATGCAGATATAAACATTGTTATGACTCAAGACCTTGACCTAATAGAAATTCAAGGTACTGCTGAAGAACATCCTTTTTCACAAGAGCAGCTTACTGAAATTGTTACGGAAGCTAGCTCATCAATAAAAGAAATTGTTAATATTCAGAAGCAAGCTGTAGAGGGATAGTGAAAGATTATCAAAAGAAATTTATCGATCTTGCTTTAGAAGCTGAGGCACTAAATTTTGGTACCTTCACTCTCAAATCAGGTCGAAAAAGCCCATATTTTTTTAATGCAGCGAAAATGCTTAATACAAAATTTCTTTCAGATCTATCAGAGTGTTATACGAAATCAATTGAAGATTTAGATGTGTCTTTTGATAGCATATATGGCCCTGCTTACAAAGGTATATTCTTAGCTTCAATTATAGGTGCAAGGTTAGGAGAATCTGATATTGATATTCCTGTGTCTTTTAATAGGAAAGAAATGAAAGATCACGGTGAAGGTGGAGACGTTATTGGTCAACTCCCAACAGGAAACGTTTTAATAGTTGATGATGTTATTTCAGCAGGAACGGCAGCTAGAGAATCAATTGAAAAAATAAAGTCTATTGGCGCAGTGCCTAAAATTATGCTTGTTGGCCTTGATCGACAGGAGAAAGGCTCTTCAAGTATCTCTGCTAGAGCAGAATTAGAAAATGATTTTGGATTATCTGTTGCTTCCATAGTTAATCTGGATCTATTAATAAGTTATGTTAGCGATGACTCAAAATTTGCTAATTTTAAAAGCGATTTAGAAGATTATAGAAATAATTGGGGAGCCTAATGTTTTCAGGTATTGTTCAGGAAACTGGAATAGTGAAAGATTTTTTGAAAGAAAATGATGTCTATAGGCTTTCCTTAAATTGTTCGTCTGAGTTCACATCTGGCCTTAAAAAAGGTGCAAGTGTTTCAGTTAATGGAGTTTGTTTGACAATAAAAGATAATAATCCAGATATTTTAAGGTTTGATCTTGTTGAAGAAACGATAAAGAGAACTAACTTTGAAATGATTGAATCTGGTGACAACGTAAACCTTGAACGATCCTTAAAGATGGGTGATGAAATAGGTGGTCATCTTGTATCCGGTCATATTCATGGAATTTCAAAAGTTATTTCAATAGAAATGCGGGATGAAAGTTGGGATGTTGAGTTCTCAGTTGAGCCATTTATGAAAGACTATATCCTACACAAAGGATATATTGCTATTAATGGTTGTAGCTTGACTGTGGGAGAGTTGAATGACAAATCATTTATGATTCATTTAATTCCAGAGACTCTTTCAATAACAAATCTATTTCAGCTAAAACAAAATAGTTTAGTAAATATAGAGCTAGACCAAAATACAATCGTAATTGCAGATACAGTAAAAAAATATCTTGATGGTAAAAGTTAAAGAATTAGAAGCAGCAAAATTTGAGATTCTATTAAAACCAAATAGTTCGCTGACAGGCTCTATGAGAATATTCTTTCTTGGAAGTATTTTTTTTATTTGTAGCGTAATTGGGGTTGGATTTTTTCTTGCAGGAGGAGTCATGATTCTGCCTTTTGCTGGTCTAGAAATTATCTTAGTTTATTTAGCTTTTAGACTTAGCTTCAACTGGAGCAGCCAAAAACAAATTATTATTCTATCCAAAGATCATGTGGAGGTGAGAGTAGATGGTTTGAAAGAATTCTTTACTTGGAAAGAATTTAGATCTTTTGCAACCTTCAATGTAACAAAAAATAATAATGAAAATCATGACTTAAGCTTTCGCTCAAAAGGCAAAGAAGTCATAGTTGGTAGTTTCTTAAATGAAGATGATAAGTCTATTCTTAGAGATGAAATCTCTAAAATTATTCAAAAACTCAACGCTTTGGGATTTGCAAATTAACTACTGAGATAGATATTTAATTAAAATAGCCATTCTCATGGCAACACCATTCGCCACTTGATCTAAAATAACTGAGCTCTCTGAGTTATAGACATCCTCTGAAATCTCAATGCCTTGGTTAACTGGGCCCGGATGCATGACAATACACTCATCATTAGCGATTCCCAGTCTCGCATTATTAATTTGATAATTCTTAATGTAACTATCTTTGTCGAGATTTTCCTTATTTTGAAATCTTTCGTGCTGAATTCTAAGAGCCATTACTACATCTTGACCCTTTAAAGCGATATCTAAATCTTCTTCATAATTAAGGTTTGAAGAATCTAGAACATCCTTGCAAAGGTCTTTGGGTCCACATAAGGTAATTTTGCTATCGAAGTTGGCCATCCCATCAATGAAGGATTGAAATACTCTTGAATGGTCTAAATCACCAACAATAAGAATATTTGAGTTATCAAGATCTTTTCTATGCCTTACAGTCATAATATCTAAAAGTCCTTGTGAGGGATGAGAGGTTGCACCCTCACCTCCACTTACAAATACCATTGAGTCTGTCTGATCAATTAAATCATGAATGACTGATTCTTTATGTCTAAGGACACAAAGATTTATATTCATTTTTGATAAATTATCTATGGTATCTTTGAGAGTCTCGCCTTTTTCTAAAGAAGAGGAGCCGATGTCAAAATCTATTATCTGGCAGCCTAAATTAGAAGCAGCTATTTCAAAAGAGATTTTTGTTCGCGTGCTTGGTTCACAGAAGATATTGACAATCTTCTTGTCTGGAAAAAGTGGATCCCTTCTAATAGAACCTTCTGTATCAATAAAATTATCTGCTAAGTCCAATAATTCGAGAATCTCATCCTTAGATAAATCTTTAAGAGATGTTAAGTGTCTCATTATTTAAGGTTAACAATTGCATCCATCTCGATCATTACATCTTTTGGTAATCCAGAAACTTCAACAGTTGCCCTTGCAGGAAATGGTTGGGAGAATTTTTCTTCCATTATCTTGTTCAAGGTTGCAAAATTTCCTAGATCTAAAAGATAAATATTTAACTTAACAATATCATCCAGAGAGGCACCAGCCTCTTTACATATATTCTCTAGGTTAGATATAACTCTATTTGCTGATGCTTCAAATGATGAATCTTCAACTTCCATTGTTTCTGGATTTAAAGGAATCTGACCAGAAATGAATAATAAGTCTCCTGATTTTATTGCTTGTGAATACGCCCCAATTGCAGCAGGTGCATTTGAAGTTTGTATGGGTTCTTTTGACATAATGTGCTCCGAAGAATTAATGCATTGTAAAGGAAATAGGAAACATATGAAAAAATAAATGCTTAATCTATTTTTTCTTGGATTCATTAGTATCCCTTGAACAACTTGAAACTATTTTCATCGACCTAACTTTTCGCATTATTTTCTTTAACGCATCGAGATCATCAATTTCGATATCAAAACTAAACTCTGTAAGCTTGCTTCCTGCTGCTTTTGAAACTACTGAAATAATATTAATATCAGATTTTGTAAATGTTGATGCTATATCCGCTAAAACGCCTGGTCCATTCTCACTAATAATTTTTAAATGACATGGCCGCAACTGTTTTTTGCCGCTTTTTGACCAAAAAGTTGGTATATATCTATCCCTATCTGATTTGTAGGGCTTAACTTTATTACATCTTGTATGGTGAATTACAATTCCACGCTTAGTGTCTGAGTATGCAACGATAGTATCGCCATCAATTGGCATACAGCATTTTGCATAGGTGACTGTGAGCCCATCTATCTTATTATTTTTTAGTTCAAGGGCTTTTGCTATCTGCTTCTTATCTTTTCTAATTTGAAGTCCGTCATAGAACCTCTCTGCAACTATGGTACTTGTTCTATTGCCTAGACCAATATCTGTAAGCAACTGATTCAGTGATTTAACACCACTTCTTTTAAGGATAGTTTTAAGAATATTTCCTCTATATTCTTTTAGAGCTTTACCAGATCTTTTTAGCTCACTCTCCAATAGTAACTTACCTGCTTTTCTTGCAGCTGAAGTTTTTTGATGTTTTAGCTGTGCCCTTATCGCTGCTCTTGCCTTACTAGTGACAACAAAATTTAGCCAGCCAGGATCTACAACTGCATTTTTATCAGTATCAATTTCTACTGTCTGCCCACTTTCTAGTTGAACATTAAGGGGTGCATACTTTCTATTTATCTTGCAGCCGATAAGACTGTTGCCAATATCTGTATGCACTTCATAGGCAAAATCTACTGGTGTCGATCCGGTTTTTAAATTAAAAATCTGGCCTTTGGGAGAAAATACATATACTTCATCCGAAAAAAGATCAGTTTTAATTGATTCTACAAAATCTTCAGAGCTGGAGGATTTTTCATGAAGATCTTGTAAGCTGGTCATCCAGTTCTTGATATGGAATGCACTATCATTGATGTCTTCATTCTTATAGCTTGCATGAGCACAAATACCATTTTCAGCAATCATTTCCATACTTTTTGTCTGTATCTGTATTTCAATAGGTATTGAGTCCAAAGCTAAAAGAGTTGTGTGTAATGCTTGGTAACCATTGGATTTAGGAATAGCAATGTAATCTTTAAATCTTTGTTCTATTGGCTTGTAGTAATTATGAATCAAGCCAAGAGCTTTGTAGCAATCTTCAACTGAATTCACTATGATCCGAAACCCATAAACATCTAAGACTTCTGAAAATGGCTTATGCTTAGTTTTAATCTTTCTGTAAATACTAAAAAGATTTTTTTCACGACCTTTGACTGTTGACATGACTTTGTTGGAATTAAGATGTCCCTTAATTTCCTTCTTAATTTTATAAACAATCTTTTTTCTGCCACCACTAGATTTTTTGATTGCAGATCTAAGCATTTCTGCTCTCAAAGGATGTAAACAATCAAATGCTAAATCCTCTAATTCAGCCCTTACTTTTTGCATCCCAATTCGAAGAGCAATTGGTCCATATATTTCAAGAGTTTCTTTAGAAACCCTTATTTGCTTGTTTCTAGGAAGAAAATCAATTGTTCTCATATTGTGCAATCTGTCAGCTAGCTTTACCACAATAACTCTGACATCTTTAGCCATAGCTAGTGCCATCTTTTGAAAACTATTAATATCTCTTTCTGCTTTTGATTGAAAATCTAATTTACCAATCTTACTTACGCCATCAACTATTTCAGAAACGTCTTTGCCAAAAATTTTATCAATATTTCTTTTTTCAATATCGCAGTCTTCAAGAACATCATGCATCAAGCCTGCACAAATTGAATCAGCATCCATATTCATTTCTACTAAAATCTTAGCGACCTCTAGCGGGTGACTGATATATGGCTTACCATCCATTCTTTCTTGACCATCATGTGCTTGAGAGGCGAAAGTATACGCCTGCCTCATTAGATTAACTTGATTGCGAGGGAAATCCTTTTTAAGTTGATTATAAAAATCATTAGGAAATCTGAGTAAATCTTCAGAAGAAAAATTAGTTTCTAAATGATGACCTTGGAGAACTCTTTCACTCAAAATAGTTCTCCAAAAGATTTATCCAATTATGTCTGACTCTTTAGGTTTTGAAGTTGAGAATTGGTCAAGAAGGACATCTTCTTCAAGTGTCTTTTCAAGAGTTTCAGCATCTATTAAGCCCTCTTCAATTTCTCTCAGAGCTATAAGTGTATTTTTATCATTGTTTGTTTCAACCATTGGCTCTCTGCTGGTAGTTGATAGCTGCCTAGCTCTTCCAGATGCCAAAAGTATTAAATCAAACCTACTTGGTACGTGCTCTAAGCACTTTTCTACTGTTATTCTTGCCATATTTTTCTCCTAGGAGCGTATTTTAATTGCAAATAGCCTTTTAAGACAACAAATCTTGCAATATCTTTATTTTTTTATCATGAGAATCATCATGAAAACCTTTATTTCTAACTATTTCAAGCAACTCTTCAATAGCATCATCAAAAACATCATTTATAACTAAATAATCGTATTCTCTGGCTTTAGTAAGTTCTTTCAATGCATTGTTCATTCTTTTTTCAATAACATTTTCTGAGTCAAGGCCTCTTTTTTGAATTCTATCTCTTAGCTCATCTATTGAAGGAGGTAAGATAAATACTGATCTAAATTTAATATTCTTAGATCTCAGTTCTTGAAATCCTTGAACATCTATTTCAAGAAAAACATTTATTCCTTGTTCTATATTCTCATCAATAAAGTCTTTTGATGTTCCATACTTATAATCATGAACTTCAGCGGTCTCGATAAAATTACCAGCCTTTAAGAGCTCTATAAATCTCTCATCCGATACAAAAAAATAATCACTGCCATCTATGTCTCCATCTCTAGGCAATCTTGTTGTGTGAGAAACTGAGAATTTTGACTCTTTGTTCTCACTGTTTAGTTTTTTTATTACATTCTTAATAACAGATGTTTTCCCAGTTCCAGATGGCGCAGAAATAACTATCAGCTGTCCATTATTATTCGACATTGCTTACCTGCTCTCTCATTTCCTCAACAAATAACTTTATATTTAAAGCATATTTCTTTTCATTGCTGAAGGTAACCTTAGCGAGAATCGTATTAATCTCACGTAACATTTCTAAAAGGATGAAATCTATCTTCTTTCCTTTTACTACCTTCGAATCTAATTCCTTTAATAAAGATGCTTTGTGGAAATAAAGTCTATCAACCTCCTCTGAAATATCAGATCTAATTATTTGATTAACTGCTTCATGTGAAATGCTGTCATCTAATACATTAAAACTTGTTAATTTAAGTTTACTTAAAATATTTTTTTCTCTTTTTGGAATGTTTTTGTTAGTAATCTTTTCAAGAGAGATTAAATCTTTTTGAATTTTTTTAATCCTTTCAATGAAGGTTTTTTTTATCTTTTTACCCTCCTCCTCTTTATTCTTAATCAAGGAATTTAGTGCATCTCTAAATCCCTTTTTAATAAAACTTTCTGAAAAGGCCGACTTTTTTTTATCTATAAATATATCTGGTATATCTTTTACATCTGAAAAACTTAGATTCTTTTTATCAAGATTAGACTTCTTTAATTCTTCCTTAATATCTCTAATTAATTTTTTATTTAGTGCAAAATTGGATTGCCCAATTGTTTCAACATTAATATTAATTTCTAAATTGCCCCTTCTCACCTTTTTTGATACTAACGCTCTTAAGGCAAGCTCTGTCTTTGCCTCGATGAAATTTGATTTAAAATTTACATCCAAGGACTTTCCATTAACTGACTTCATATCACAAGATACTGAATAGCCTTTTTGATTGAATTGGGTAGAGACATATGCAGTCATACTTCTAAGCATATGTATATTGTATTTGTTTAGCTAACTTAATTAAATAAGGTAACTATTAGGCCATCCACTGGAAGAAGTCCAGCTATAACTAAACTAACAATTGCCATTACATTAATAAGAATATTCATTGCTGGCCCAGAAGTATCTTTAAAAGGATCTCCAACAGTGTCACCTACAACTGCAGCAGCATGAGTGTCTGATCCTTTTCCACCAAGATTACCTTTTTCAATATATTTTTTTGCATTGTCCCAAGCACCACCAGCATTAGCCATCATTAGCGCTAGAAGAACACATCCAAGTAATCCACCTGCTAACATTCCCCCAAGAGCTTTTGCTCCAAGCAAGAAACCAACCAATGGAGGCATTGATACAGCAATTACACCTGGCAGAAGCATTCTTTGTAAAGCTGCTCTTGTAGCAATTTCTACACATTTGTCTGTATCTGGCTCTCCAGTACCCTCTAAAATTCCGGGAATCTCTCTAAACTGTCTTCTTATTTCATTTATCATCTCAAATGCAGCATCACCAACTGCGGTCATGGTAATTGAGGAAACTAGGAATGGTATTGATCCACCGATAAACATTCCTACAAGAACAATTGGGTCAGATAGAACCAACTGGAACCCATCATTATTAACACCAACTACTTGAACAAAAGCTGCAATTATTGCCAATGCTGCTAGTGCCGCTGCACCAATAGCAAATCCTTTACCAATAGCTGCTGTTGTATTTCCAAGTTCATCTAAAGAATCTGTTATTTCTCTAACATCTTCTCCCATTCCAGACATCTCAGCAATTCCACCTGCATTATCTGCAACAGGTCCATATGCATCAATTGCCATTGTTATACCAACTGTGGCAAGCATGCCAACGGCAGCAATACCAACTCCATACAGATCAAATAATGTAGTAGAAATAAAAATAATTGTTGCCAAGATTAGGATAGGTATGACAACCGATTGCATTCCTACAGAAAGACCTGAGATCATTACGGTTGCAGATCCAGTTTCCCCAGATTTTGCAATCTTTTCTACTGGAGTGCTCCCTGTGTAATATTCAGTAATGAGGCCAATTAAAACACCACCTACGGCACCAGTAAGAACACAAAACCAAACATTAAGAGAAATTTCTAAGTATGAAATAAGTCCAAAAGCTAGAGCTATAAAGATTACTGGTGAGCCAATTGTTCCTGTTCTTAGTGCGGCAGCTGGAGCTTTTGCTGATTGAGCTCTTACAATCAATATGCCCAAAATCGATGATACTAAACCAATAGACGCTAGTGCTAGCGGCAAGCTCATTAGAAGTCCGCTATTTGCTTCATTCATAGTGTAGGCAATTGCAATAGTTGCAATCATTGAGCCACAATAAGATTCAAAAATATCAGACCCCATTCCTGCTACATCTCCAACATTATCCCCAACATTGTCAGCAATTACACCAGGATTTCTTGGATCATCTTCGGGTATTCCAGCTTCAACCTTTCCAACAAGATCAGCTCCGACGTCAGCACTTTTAGTAAATATACCTCCGCCAACTCTTGAAAATAGAGCTACTACTGAAGCACCCATTCCAAATCCTTCAAGGTAATGACCTTCCCCAAGAAAATAAAATAAGCCCCCCAAACCAAGAAGTCCAAGTGAAGCAACACAAAGACCCATTATCGATCCGCCATAAAATGAAATTGATAGAGCAGAAGCTGCACCACTATCTTGAGCTGCTGCAGCTGTTCTAGTGTTTGCTTTAGTAGCAGCAAACATTCCAATGAATCCAGCTAATGCTGAGCTTGAGGCACCAACCAAGACTGCGGTTGCTGTTTCCCAACCTAAGGCAAAAAACACTAATACAGCTAGAACTAGAACGAAAACAACCAGATACATATATTCTGTTTTCATGAAACTCATTGCACCTGAGTGGATCATGTCACCAATCTTCTTTACTTCAGGGTTTCCTTCAGGATAGCTAAGTACAACTCTAAATATTCCCAAGGCAATAAGTAACCCTAAGAGACCTAAAAGTGGCGGTATGAATGCTGGCATATTTTACTCCAAAAAATTTTATCGAATTTTATCAAATTTATGTTTTATTAAACACCATTTCATCAAAAGAATCTTCTGACTTTGCAACAACACATGCAACTGTTGCATCACCAGTAATATTTACAGATGTTCTTATCATATCTAGAATCCTGTCAACAGCTAAAATAATTCCGATTGCCTCAAGCGGCAGACCAAACTGTTGAAGGATAATTACAAGAGTTATAGTTCCTGCAGAGGGAACTGCAGCAGTTCCTATTGAGGTTACGACTGCCAATAAAACAATCTGAACATACTGAATTAAAGTTAAATCAATGCCAGAGATCTGAGCTATAAATACTGTTGCCATCCCTTGCATAATTGCAGTCCCATCCATATTAATTGTTGCGCCAACTGGAACTACAAAAGAAGCTATGTCTTTTTTAACCCCCATATCTTGGCTAACTGTTTTAAGAGTAACTGGAATGGTTGCCGCGCTCGAAGAAGTAGAAAAAGCAAATATTGCAGCATCTTTCATTTTATAAAAGAAATGTAGTGGATTTATGGAAGCAACAAATCTAAGAATTAATGAATAAGTTACAAAAGCATGAAATAAAAGAACTGAGATTAATAAGATTACATACATAAAAACATCTTGAAAGATATTAAATCCATCAGTAATTACAAACTTTCCTATTAAGCAAAAGACGCCAATAGGTGCAAATTTCATGACCATGAGGACTAATTGCAAAAATACTGTATTAAGTTTTTCAAATGAATCAGAAAGATTTCCAGTTAAGTGATTTGTTTTATTAAGAGCTAAACCAAAAATTATGCTAAAAAAAACAATTGCAAGCATTTGATTTTTTGCCATTGCATCAATGATGTTGGAGGGAACAATATTTACAATCGTTTGATATATTCCTTGGCCTTCTGGCAAGTCTTTAAGTGCAACACTCTCTGCAACTAAGTAACCAGATCCGGGTTGAAAGATTGAGCCTACTGTAAGAGAAATTGAAACTGCTATTGCAGTAGTAAATAGATATAAAGCTATTGTTTTTGAGGCTATATTTCCAAAACTTTTAAGACTTGATAAAGAGGCGATACCCGATACTAAAGAAAAGAATACCAATGGCACAACCATTAGTTTTAAAAGATTTATAAAGATTTCGCCACCAAGCTTAAAAATATATTCAAAAATAAAATCTTTAAGGCCATCAGAAAAAAAGCTTGAATAGAATAAAATAGCGCCAGTAAGAGCACCTAAAAACATTGCAATTAATACATTTCTAGTTAAGTTTTTTGGAGCATCAAGCATTACTATATTTCAACCATGTCAAAATCTTCTTTTCCAACACCGCAGTCAGGACATATCCAGTCTTCAGGAACGTCTTCCCACTTTGTTCCAGGCTCAATACCGTCATCAGGCCAACCTTCTGCTTCATCATAGATAAGCCCACAAACTATACATTCCCATTTCTTATAGTCCATATTTCACTACTTTGTGTTTAAAAATTATAAAAAAGATGAGCGTATAATACCAAAATTGGGATACTTAAATATATGAAATTCGAAAAATTAACAGCTTGGACTCAGGAATTAGGATCCCTTGGAATAAAAGACAAAAATATTCTCTCCTGGATGAAAGAGTCTGATTCAATAACATCAAGAATAAAATCATTTTCTGACTTCAGATTAGAATTACTTAATGATGGTCCTGGTGAGATAAATATTATCGAAGACGATCTTATTATTTCTAATTATGAAAAAAATAATATTAGGGAAGTTATTCTTCATTCGAATAACAAGCCATTTATATATGCAAAAAGTATAATCCCTATGGAGACAATAACTTTTGGATTAGAGATCTTAGGAAATCTTAGAGAGAATCCACTTGGCGACATTCTTTTTTCTCATCCTAATATTAAAAAAAGATATATGTTATTTGCTAAATTTAAATCTGAACATGGTTTGTTTTGGGGCAGAAAAGGAATTTATACAGTAAATGATTACCCCTTTAGTGTTTGTGAAATTTTTTTGATTGATGCTAGCTAGAAAAATTAAAGGATTCATTGGAATCACTAGACTTGATAAACCAATAGGCATCTATCTTCTTTTATGGCCAGCTTTAATCGCTTTACTTGTTTCAACTGAAATTTCTCTCAATTATTCTTTTGTTTTTATCATAGTTATTGGAGCAATACTTGTGAGATCAACTGGATGCGTAATTAATGATATTTTTGATATGGATTTTGACAAAAAGGTTGATCGAACAAAACATAGACCTCTTGCATCAGGTCAACTGACTAAGGGCGAAGCCTTTCTGATTTTTATTTTGCTATCTTTTATTTCTTTGATGTTAGTTTTTAACTTGGACAAACAAACGCAACTTGTTTGCATATTCTTTGCTGCTTTTATAATTATCTATCCATTAACGAAAAGATTTTTGAAAATCCCTCAAATCTTTTTAGGTATTACTTTTGGCTCAAGTATTCCAATTGTGTTTTCAATGAATGGTAAGCTTTTTGATTCTTCCATGTGGGTTTTATACTTAGCCAATTTCTTCTGGATAGTCGCTTACGACTCTTTTTATGCAATGAATGATTTTAATGATGATAAAGAGTTGGGCATAAACTCATCCGTTACTTACTGGAGGCAAGCATCTAAGAAATTCATTACTATTTTTCAGACTTTATCTTGTATATGTCTTTTAATTCTTGGATATCTTAATAATTTCAGCTTTGTTTGGTATCTAGTAATTGCTATCTCTGTTCTTCTCTTTCGCTATCAGCACTTAATATCGAAAAATGGTGACCACCTTGGAGCATTTAAAAATAACAATTATGTTGGTCTATTATTTTTATTTGCTTTGCTAATTGAAAAATATAGTTTTTTTATTTAATTTATAGATATGAAAACTCTTCCTAAGACCTCAACACATTTGAATGTGTGTGGCAGTAATTACTTTAAGTTGCGTAAGCTGCTTTTAAATTTTGGTAAGTCTAAGAGTGTATTCACAAAATCAACAAGTGAGAATGAAAAGATCATTATTACATTCAATTTGTTAGCTAAAACTAAACATACCCTTACCTATGAAGCTAAACATACTAATCCTCAAGATAGTCTTAATGATTTCATAATAAGATTTTGTGTTTTTATAGATGCAAAAATGGTTGAGGTGATATCTTTTCAAGGTGAAAAACCATTTCCATTTTATCTAAAGAATAAATCTGCCATACAGTCATCTGATGAAAAGTTTCAGCAAAATACTTTTTTCTTTGACCTTCTTGAAAATTTATTAGCATTCGCAGAAGAAGTTGTTGATTAAAAATATTTTCTACTTTCATGGATTTGCATCATCAGCTGATTCAACAAAAGCATTAGTATTTCAAAACTTTATAAAAAAAAGATTCCCAAATGTTCAGTTGCATGTTCCAAATATTGATAACTCGATAGAGAAATCTTTCGTTCAATTGGAAGATTTAGTTAATAAAAATAGTACAAATAAATTATTTATGGGAAGCTCCTTGGGTGGCTTTTATGCATCTTATTTTGCAGAAAAATATAATTCAAAAGCCGTGCTGATAAATCCAGCATCAAACCCCTACCGAGGAATGGAAATGTACTTGGGCAAAAATATAAATTATTCAACTAATGAGGAATTTTATTTAACTAAAGAAGATTTAGAAGTTTTGGAAGAAAAAAATGTGTCTTCTATTAATAATCCATCCAATTATTTGGTATTAGTTGAAACTGGGGACGAAGTTATTCCTTTTAAATACACTCTCGAATTTTATAAAGGGTGCAATTTTTGTGTTGTTAATGGAGGAAGTCATTCTTTTGATTCATTTCAAGATAAGCTTGAAATCATTGCAAGCTTTTTAGAAATCTAAGCACTTTTTAAAAAAAGTACTTAAATATCATTTTTTCTATTGCTTACTTTTTTCATTTGAGTAAACTTTAGATAGCATTGTTGCACCATACTCCATGGTTAAAAAGGAGCCCTACGGGGTAAGAGTTAAAATCGTTCATCCTTACATGTAAGGACGGAAGTAGACGAAAGTTGAAGGAACGCGCCGTTAGTCGGATAACGTTAATCGTTCATCTTCGAAAGAAGACGGAAGTAGGTGAAAACCGAAGGAACGCGACCGTTAAACCCAGTCGAGTTTAACTTCTAAATTGCTGCAATAAGAATGCAAATTAAATTTTGAATTTTTTCTTAGGAGAAAAATATGACTGATATTAAAACGTATGAATACGTCTGGTTAGACGGATATAAACCTGAGCCTTCTATTAGGAGCAAAATAAAAGCTACTGATTTGCGAGGAACTGATAAAGGGGATCTTAATGATGATATGCCGCCAAAGTGGTCTTTTGATGGATCTTCAACTCAACAAGCTGAAGGAAGTAGTTCAGATTGTGTACTAATTCCAATTCAGATGTATGAGAACCCAACAACACCTGATCATCTTGTTATGTGTCAGGTTTTAGCCGCTGACGGATCAATACATCCATCAAATACTAGAGCAGCAGCAGAAGCTGTTGTTACAGATGAGTGGTGGTTTGGTTTTGAACAAGAATACTTCTTTACAGATCCGGCTACCGGAGAAATTCTGGGCTGGGAAGATGGCACACCGAGACCACAAGGTGATTATTATTGCGGTGTTGGTGCAAATAATGTTGCTGGAAGAGAAATTTCTGAAGTTCATCTTCAAGCTTGTATTGATGCAGGTATTAATCTTACTGGAACAAATGCTGAGGTTGCTCTTGGTCAATGGGAGTATCAATGTTTCGGTAAAGGAATAAAAGCTGCGGATGACTTGTGGATATCAAGATATCTACTTTATAAAATTGCTGAGGAATTCGGTGTTGGTGTAAATATTCATCCAAAGCCTAAGACAGGTGATTGGAATGGTTCTGGAATGCACTGTAACTTTTCAAATGATGAGATGAGGACTGCTGGATCTGAAGAATTATTCACATCAATGTGTGACAAGCTTGGCGAGGTTCACTCTGAAGGAATTGCTGCTTATGGTTCTGATAATGATATGAGACTTACTGGTCTTCATGAAACTCAAAGTATTGATAAGTTTTCTTATGGGGTAAGTGATCGAGGAGCAAGTATCAGAATCCCAGTATATACAGTAGAGCATAATTGGAATGGATATCTTGAAGATAGAAGACCAGCATCCAATGCTGATCCATACAAGATATTAGCTCACATAGTAGGAACTCTTACTAAATAAATTTTGTAACATTAATACGCGAGAAATTTCTTCTCGCGTATTTACTTTTGAACAACGGGAAGATTTTCTTGCGTCCATGTCATCATCCCTCCATTAAGCCTAAAGGTATTTTTAAAATCAGCTTTCTTTAATTTCTCACCTATATTGGCTGAATTTCTTCCCATATCACAAACTAAAATTATGGGACGTTCTTTATATCTATCCAGTTCATGCATCTGATTTTCAAAATCTTGGTGAGGATAATTTAATGCCGACATTATGTGGCCAGCGTCATAATCCTCCTTGGGCCTGAGATCTACAAGAATTGCATTTTCCCTATTTATCAATGTTGTTAGCTCATTAGGTTCAATTTTTTTACCTCCCTTATTCATTTCTGAGTAAGCGAATAAAAAAATGAACAAAAAAAGTGGCAGAGAGAAGTACCAGTAATCAATTAAAAAAAGATTAAATTCCAACATAAGAAGTCATATTATCTATTAAAATAAGATTTTATCTAACAAAAAATGAATCTAATTTTAATAAGACATGGGCAGAGTGAGTGGAATGCACTAAATCAATTCACTGGTTGGAAAGATCCTGGCTTAACGAATAAAGGGATTGAGGAAGCTCAAAATGCTGCCAAAATTATAAATAATCTTGGTATTCACTTTGATTTAGCTTTTACCTCTGCTTTGATAAGAGCTCAGGATACGGCGGATATAATTCTTCAAGAAATAAAACAGCCCCTCATAACAATTAAAGATAAGGCTTTAAATGAAAGAAATTATGGTGACTTAGCAGGACTAAACAAGGATGACGCAAGAAAAAAATGGGGTAATGAGCAAGTACATATTTGGAGAAGATCTTATGACACTCCTCCTCCAGGTGGAGAAAGTCTTAAAGATACTGGCGAGAGAGTATTACCTTACTTTATGGAAAAAATCCTACCAAAAGTTTGTGAGGGTAAAAATATTTTAGTTGCTGCTCATGGAAATTCTCTAAGATCTCTAATTAAATACCTAGATAAGATATCCAATGAAGATATTGTAAAGTTGGAAATTCCTACAGGCGCACCTATTCATTATGTAATTAATGGCGATGGTTCAGTTAAATCAAAAAAAGACTTCTTCAATGAATAACTTTGGTCGCAAAATTGTTAACTGGTATAAAAAATATGGAAGGCATGATCTTCCTTGGAGAACTGATATATCTCCATATTCAATATGGATATCAGAAATAATGCTCCAGCAGACACAAGTTAAGACAGTTATCCCATACTTTAATAATTTCATGCAAAAATATCCAAATCTTGATGCTTTACTCGAAGCATCAGAAGACGAAATCTTGGCTCAATGGTCTGGCTTAGGATTCTATAGAAGAGCAAAAAATATTTACAAAGCATGTAGAACTATTTGTGAAGAATATAATAGAAAACTGCCTGATAATATAAGCGACCTAGAATCTTTGCCTGGAATTGGTAGGTCTACCGCTGGTGCCATTATGTCTATCGCTTACAATGAAGGTTACCCAATTCTTGATGCCAATGTGAAAAGAGTGCTTGGTAGGTATGAGAAAATATCTTTTAAGACCGAGAATGAAAGAAACAAAAATCTTTGGCTAATTTCTGAGAAACTTACACCAAAAAAAGAATCATTTGAATATACTCAGGGGATTATGGACTTAGGGGCAACTCATTGCTCAAAATCTAAGCCTGTTTGCAATTTGTGTCCTATAAATAAAGGTTGTGATAGCGCATTCCAAGAAATAGAAAAAGTAACACTTGCCAAAAAAATAACTCCTAAGCCTACAGTAAAGTTAGATTTTATTTTGCCTTATACAAAGAATGAAGTATTGATGCATAAGAAGCGAGCATCTGAATATTGGGAAAGTTTGTGGATTCCAGTTGATGAAAAGCTAGGAAATATAAGCGATGATATTAAATGTTTAAAAATAAATATAAATCACCCCTTAAGCCATTTAAATCTCGATATGAGTATAAGAGCTTTTGAAATTGATAAAAAATATGATCTAGGTTCTAATCTAGATTATAAATGGATTAAAAAAAATAAGGTTAATGATTATGCGATGCCAACTCCAATTAAAAAAATTGTGAATACTTTATGAGTAAAACAGTATTTTGCAAAAAATATAAAGAAGATCTGCCAGCTTTAGAAATTCCTCCAATGCCAGGCCAGTTAGGTATTGAGCTGCAGAAAACAGTATCTGCAAAAGCTTGGGAAGAGTGGAAGAGTCATCAGGTTACTCTTATTAATGAAAAGATGTTAGATATGTCCGATCATGAAAATAGAAAATGGCTTATCGAACAAATGCATCTATTCTTTGATAATGCTGATTATGCAAAGGCTGATGGTTTTAAGTCTTTGGACTGATTAATGACATTATCTTCATTCTTTCATATAATCCTTTGATCAAATTTGCCCAGATAGCTCAGTTGGTAGAGCAAAGGACTGAAAATCCTTGTGTCGGTGGTTCGATCCCACCTCTGGGCACCA
>Ga0209433_10000106_pt1 | contig 24621 bp, 25 predicted proteins | sample METZYME_5_50m_FD_187552 | JGI IMG/M metagenome (GOLD analysis project Ga0209433, IMG submission 187552) | Marine microbial communities from oxygen minimum zone in mesopelagic equatorial Pacific - METZYME_5_50m (SPAdes) (version 2) | ecosystem: Environmental > Aquatic > Marine > Oceanic | place...
TTGAAGTAATTTCAGGAGTTTTAAAAAGTGAGTGTATAAAACATCACAAAAGATTCCTAAGCTACATTATAAATAAAAGGCCATATATAATTCTTAAGTGGGCAGAAACCGCCGATGGATTCATTGCGCCCAAACAAAAAAATATTAATGAGCCGTATTGGATATCAAATACAAAATCCAGACAATTAGTTCACAAATGGCGTAGTGAAGAACAGGCTATTTTAGTTGGGGCAAAGACTATTCGTGAGGATGATCCAAGATTAACAACTAGAGATTGGGAAGGAAAGAATTGTGACATATATATATTGTCAAAAAATGGTGTTCAAAAGGGTTATAAAATTTTCAATCAAGACTCAAAAGTTACAATACTTGATAGTCAAGAAATTGACTATGACAAAGACATTGTTAAACAAATATGCGATAAATTTTATTACGATAAGATTTTATCAATTATAGTTGAAGGAGGTACAAAAACATTATCAAATTTTATCGATTCTGATGTGTGGGATGAGATGAGAGTTTTTAGAACAAAAGAAAAATTAGGAGATGGAATTAAAGGTCCTAGATTAAAACTCATGGAATCCAATAAAGTTAATATTGGAGATAATGAACTTAACTACTACTTAAATAAAGGAGTTACTTTTTCCAACATGTAATCTGGGCATCTAACAGGCTTCTTGGTTTCTTTGTTTAAAAATGCCAAAACAGTTGTTCCGGTAACAACAACTTCATCTTTGTTTGTTATTGTATAATTAAAAATTAATCTTGAGGTTGGGAGCTCAGCTAGCTCCACATTAACAACTAAGTCATTTTCAAAATATGCTGGTCTTAAATAATTTATATTAAGCTTAGAAACAGGAAGAATAATTCCTGACTTTTCCATTTCACCGTATGAAAAACCCAAGTTAGAAATCCAAGAAATTCTGGCTTCTTCAAAATAATTTATATAGCTTCCGTGATGTACTAAACCCATTTGATCCGTTTCGCAATATCTTACTTTAATTTGCATAGAAAATTTTTTCATAATTCAAAAAAATAAATAAAAAAACTTATAATTTTTAGACTATTAAAACCTCCAAAAAAAAAAATTAAAAAACAACCCCTTTTAATTTTTTTTTTAAAAAATTTGTTTACATATTTGTTACTCACGTTTTGGATTTAATATTATTCAATGTTAAACCAAAATTGGACTAATTTCGAAAATTTAATTTTTATATAAATGAATGTAAATGCTAATTCTGTGTGGTCTGACTGTCTTAAATTTATAAAAGACAACATTCAACCACAGGCTTACAAAACATGGTTTGAACCTATCAAAGCCGTCAAGTTAGCTGACAAAGTTTTAAGCATTGAAGTACCAAGTAAATTTTTTTATGAGTGGCTTGAAGAACATTATGTAAAAATTTTAAAAGTCGCTTTACAAAAATCTTTGGGTGATGATGCCAAGCTGGTTTACATTATTAAAATGGAAAACACTTTTGGTAACTCACAAGCATTTACTGAAAAAATTCCAAGTTCGAATTCCTCATCAATATTAACTCAAAATGCCACTACCCCAATTAATAGGTCTGTACCAGAATTAAAAAATCCTTTTATAATTCCTGGAATAAAAAATGTTAAGGTTGAATCACAACTAAATCCAAATTACACTTTTGAAAATTTCTTAGAAGGTGATTCAAATAGACTAGCAAGAAACGCTGGTATTGCAGTTGCTAACAAGCCCGGTGGGACATCTTTTAATCCATTTTTAATATTTGGTGGAGTTGGTTTAGGTAAAACACATTTAGCAAATGCTATTGGTATCGATATCAAAAAAAGATATCCGGAAAAAACAGTTCTTTATACAACTGCAGAAAAATTTACTCAACAATACATTGAGGCTGTTAAAAAGAACAATAGAAATGACTTCATTTATTTTTATCAAATTATTGATGTCTTAATTATTGATGATATTCAGTTCTTTTCCGGAAAGCCTGGAACACAGGATGTGTTCTTCCATATATTTAATCACTTACATCAAAATGGTAAACAAGTGGTTCTTACAAGTGACAAACCGCCTGTTGACATGCAGGATATTGAACTTAGATTACTTTCAAGATTTAAATGGGGTCTTTCTGCAGAATTGCAAAAACCCGATTTTGAAACTAGAGTTTCAATCTTAAAAAATAAATTGTATCGTGATGGAATCGAAATGAATGAAGAAGTCATTCATTATGTTGCAAAAAATATTAAAAGTAATGTTCGTGAATTAGAAGGTGCAATTATTTCACTAATTGCACAGGCATCATTCAATAGAAAAGAAATCAACCTATCCCTTGCTAAAGAAATAATCGAAAAGTTTGTAAAGAATACGAAACGTGAAGTATCGATCGACTACATTCAAAAAATCGTTTCTGATTATTTCCAAATGGATATCCCTACACTACAGTCAAAAACCAGAAAAAGACACATTGTTCAAGCTAGACAGTTGGCAATGTTTTTTGCAAAAAAATATACTAAAGCATCCCTCGCTAGTATTGGTTCACAAATTGGAAAAAGAGATCATGCAACTGTGTTACATGCTTGTAAAACAGTTGACAACTTGTCCTCCACAGACAAGCAGTTTAGAAAATTTGTTGAAGACTTAGGTAAAAAACTCTCTGTTTAAACCAATTAAATATTAAAGGAAATCTTTACATAATCCCTAGCTCAATTAGTGAAGAAAATATTTTTCCTGAAATTAATAAAGACATCATAAATTCCATTAATCATTTTGTTGTTGAAAACAGTAAAGTGTCTCTTGGGTTCATTAAACGTATTTGTCCAGAAAAAGAAATTAGTTATGAAAATTTTGAAGTACTTGATGAAGATGACCCCATAATTACATCAAAACAACTAGGGCCCTGCATGAGGGGAGAAAATATTGGATTATTGACCGATGCTGGTTGCCCAAATATTGCAGACCCTGGAGCTAGACTAATCTTACATGCGCATGAAAATAATATTAATGTAATCCCCCTTATCGGCCCCTCCTCTATTTTATTGGCTATGATGGGGTCTGGATTAAATGGAAATAATTTTAGCTTTAACGGCTATCTTCCTGTGGATAAGCATGAACGATCTGTAAGCATTAAAAAACTAGAAATACAATCTAGAAATAATAACCAGACTCAAATTTTTATAGAGACTCCCTACAGAAACCAATCACTCTTTGATGAATTGAAAAGAAATTTAAATAATCATACTTTTTTATGTGTTGCAAAAAATATAGGGTCTAAAAATCAGAAAATAAAAACTATGCAAATAAAAGATTGGAAATCAAAGAAAGAAATGCTTGAAAAAGAACCTACCATTTTTATTTTTCACTCTGGATTTGTTACTTTTTAATTCCTTTACTATTTAAATACCTGTGAAACTTTCGCGCATTTCTTTTATGCTCAGAGAGTGTTCTAGCAAAGCTGTGATAACCTGGCTTGGTAGGATCAGCAGCAAAGAAATAATAGTTATGTTTATCATAATTCAAAACCGCATCGATAGCTTGAATGGATGGCATTGAAATAATTCCGGGTGGTAAACCAGAGTACTTGTACGTGTTATATGGTGAATCGATTTTTAAATGTTTGTTTAAAACTCTTCTGATTACGGTATTTTTATATTCATCAAGTTGATAAGCGGCAAATTTTACTGTTGGATCAGCCTGTAATTTCCAATTATTATTTAATCTATTTACATAAACACCTGCAATTTTGGGAAGCTCAATATTCCCCTTAGATTCCTCGTAAACTATAGAAGCTAGTATCATTACCTCCTTTTTAGACAAACCTATTTTATTTGCTTTCTGAACTCTATTATTTTTTTGCCAAAACTTTGTATGTTCCTCAAACATTCTTTCATTAAACTGCTCAGCAGATGTATTCCAGAAAAAATTATAGCTATTTGGAATATACATTGATAAGATATTTTTTTCATCAAATCCTTTTTCAATAAAAAAGTCAGTATCAAATGAACTTAAAAATGAAAGACTATCAGCTTCAATTTGATTTGAAAGTTTACCTGCCAAATCATTTAAATCGTTAACATTGTTGAAGATTACATTTACCGTGATATTATTGGATCTTAAAGAATTTATAATATCATTATTACTCATCCCTTTATTTAAAATATACTTACCTGGTCTTACACTATATTTTTTTCTTTTAGCTAAAACATCAAAATCATCAATTCTTGTCAAATATGGATCAACTTGATTCAAAAGCTGATCATATGTGGTTTCAGTCTTAATATATATATGAACAAAATCACTTTCAAAAGAAGTATTTGACATAAACATAACCTTATATACATAAAAGGCAAATGAACCCATAAATATTAAGCCCAAAATAACCGTTAACAATAATATTCTTCTTATGTACATTGTAGTTGAATTATAGATTCATAATTAATGTCGGTTGAAGATACATATAGATTACTGTTTTTGGAAATTTCTTTAAAACCGACTGATTTGAAAAAATTAATACTTAAAGTGTTGTCGTTGGAAATATTACAATATAGATTTTTGATATTCAAATCTTCACTGGCATATTTAATTGTTTTTTTTAGAGATAATTTTCCAAATCCTCTCGACCTATTCTGAGTATCTGAAATTAATATTGAAACCCCAGCTTGTGCTTTAATAAAATCTATTTCAAATAAATCAACAAAACCTAATTTTTCATCTGTTTCGGTTTTACAAATTACAAATCGAATCTGCTTAGTTTGTTCGATAGGAAGTTGAGAATCATAAATAAATTGAATTAAGTCATCATTTGAATAAAATTGATTACGAAATGAGTACTTCCAAAAAGACTTATTATTTTCAACAGAGTTTAAATAATCAAAATCATCAATAGTTAATTTTCTTAAATAAATCATAATTCAAATTTATTATAACCCCCCTTAAATACCATATTTACTTCACCTGAAAGCCAAATATTTGAATATGAGGTCTCGTTACTTTTTAGCTCAACATTAATTGTACCACCCTTCATTAATATTTCTATTTTATCATGATTTATAAAACTACTATCTTTTAAAAATATAGCAGTTGCAACAGCACCTGTACCACAAGAAAGTGTTTCATCCTCTACCCCTCTTTCATAAGTTCTTAGTTTAATTTTAGACTTATTAATCTCACAGAAATTTATATTAAGACCCTCAGAATATTCAGAGTATTTTGATTTTATTGCTCTAGCTTCCTTAACTAATTTAATTGAATCAATATTTTCACATAATCTTATTAAGTGAGGTGATCCTGTATCAATAAATGTTGTATTGAAATTATCCTTATATCTATATATCTCAGATTTTAAGACATCATTCATTCTAACACTAATCATTCCATTAACAATTCTAGACTCGTGTATACCATCAACCGCATTGAATATTGCATTATCTTCAATTATACCTAACAAATTAGCCAGATGAGTAATACATCTAGAACCATTACCACAAAACCCTGATTCAGAACCATCAGAATTGTAATATATCATGTTAAAATTAGCGTCTTGATGATTTTCTAATAAAATAAGTCCATCTGCACCAACACCTATTTTGCGATCACAGATATTTTGTATTAATAACTTGTTATTTTTTTGAAATTCAAGATGTCTATTATCGATAATTACAAAATCATTTCCAGTCCCCTCATATTTGAAAAAATCAATTTGCATATGAGCAAATATAACAATAAAAGGGTCATCGTAATTTGTTAAATATGAGTTAAAAAAATTAGCACGAAAATTGATATTATTTAAATTTAAAAACTAAATATTATTATGAAAAAAATTGTTTTTTACATTTCTGGAGCTGTTTTTCTGGGTCTGTCTTTATTAGTTGTCTCAAACGTTATTGATAATAACATTCAGGAGGAGATAAGAAAAATTGAACAAAAAAAAAGCAAAGATTTAGTTTTAAAAAGCTTTAAAACTCAGTCTGAAAATACAGATTATAGTTATTTAAATACTCAGAGGCCTGATTTTGTTGAAATTGCCAAAAATTCAATTAATACAGTTGTACATGTTAAAAGTTCATCATCCTCAAGCGACTATAGCATTGAAGATTTTATTTTTGGAAGATCCCAAAGAAGACCTCAAATTGGTTCAGGTTCAGGTGTTATCATTTCATCTGACGGATATATTGTTACCAATCATCACGTTATTGAAACGGCTGAAGATATTCAAATTACTACAAATGACAATCAATCATATGATGCTAAAATTGTTGGATCTGATGAACAAAATGATATTGCTCTACTTAAAATTGACTCTGCTAATGAATTGCCATATGCAGTTTTCGGAGACAGTGATACAACTGAAATTGGAGAGTGGGTTTTAGCTGTTGGCAACCCATTCAACCTGACCTCTACTGTTACAGCAGGAATCATCTCGGCCAAATCAAGAAGTCTAGATCCTACTGGAAGAACAACCCAATCCTACATTCAAACCGATGCTGCAGTAAATCCTGGCAACTCAGGTGGGGCATTGATTAATGATAAAGGCGAACTTATCGGAATAAATACTGCCATACAAAGTCAAACTGGCTCATATGTGGGGTATTCATTTGCTGTTCCAAGTAACATTGCTAAAAAAGTAATAGAGGATATTTTAGAATATGGAAACGTACAATATGGATTTCTAGGTGTAACGGGAACCTCGTTAAATAGCTTTAGAGCAAAGGAATTAAAAGTTGAAGATACCGAGGGGTTTTTCATAAATGGTATTGATAAAGAATCGGGTGCTAATACAGCAGGAATTAAAATTGGAGATATTATAAAAGACATTGACGGTATTAAAATTTCTAAATTTTCAGACTTAAAAGGATACCTAAATACCAAAAGACCCAATGATATTGTAGAGGTAAATCTTAAAAGAGACAATGAATCGAAGAGTGTGAAAGTTCGATTAAATAAGAATGAGAGAATCAATTTTTATCTTATTGGGATTCTTAGAAATATGAGTCCAGATGAATTGTCTTTAAGAAACTTAGATTATGGTGTTAAGATATCAGAGTTTAATTCAGATTATAAATCATATTGGGAAGATTATGGAGTTAAAGAAAATGATATTATAAAAAAAATTAACGGAAAAGACATCAATTCAATTTCTGATATTGACAAAATCGTATCTTCTAGAAAATATTATGATCCGATTAGTATTGAGATACTTACCCAGGAAAATAAATTAGAAAGATTTAACTTTAGATAAATTTTTCAATGAGAATAGATATAATTTCTGCTGTACCTGAACTTCTTACTGGTCCATTCAATTCTTCTATTATAAGGAAAAGTATAGAAAAGAATATCGCCGAAATACATATTCATAACTTAAGAGATTACGCAAAAAATAATTATAAGTCAATTGATGACTATCAATATGGTGGTGGTGCGGGAATGGTAATGCTGATTGAACCCATTGATAGTTGTATATCAAAACTAAAGAAAGAGCGTGATTATGACGAGATCATTTACATGACACCAGACGGGAAAAAATTAAATCAAGCCAAGAGTAATAAATTATCTTGCATGACTAATATAATTATATTATGCGGTCACTACAAAGGCATTGACCAAAGGGTCAGAGATAATCTAATTACTTTAGAGATTTCAATTGGCGATTATGTTTTAACCGGAGGTGAACTTCCTGCAGCAATTCTTACTGATAGTATTGTTCGTTTACTGCCTGGTGTTTTAGGAGATGAAACATCCGCTCTAACCGATTCATTTCAGGACAATCTACTATCATATCCTGTGTATACAAGACCAAAAGAATATAAGTCATGGAATGTTCCTGAAATTTTATTTTCTGGAGACCAAAAAAAAATTGAAAAATGGAGAATGGAAAAATCAATCAAAATCACCAAGAAAAAAAGACCTGATTTACTGTAAATTAAAGTTTACATTAATTATTATATAATTTATTTTTTTAATTATATTTGCACGCGTTTCTGTTCAACCTCTTAATTAAAGCAATTAACGTTGTATAGAATTAAAATAAAAAAGTATTAATGAGCTCACTAGTTAAATTTGTTGAAGAACAATTCGTCGAATCAAAAGAAATTCCATCATTTAGTTCTGGAGATACTATCACTGTTTATTACGAAATCAGAGAAGGTGACAAAACTAGAACTCAGTTCTTCAAAGGGGTTGTCTTACAAAGAAGAGGTTCAGGGTCTACTGAAACGTTTACAATAAGAAAAATGTCAGGATCTATTGGAGTTGAAAGAATTTTCCCGATTAATTCTCCGTCAATTCAAAAGATTGAAGTGAATAAAAGAGGTAAAGTAAGACGTGCACGTATTTTCTATTTTAGAAATCTTACAGGTAAAAAAGCTAAAATTAAAGAAAAAAGAAGTTAATATATAGTTTTCAACAATTGTTAATATCCATAGTTTACAATAGGTGAACATCTTTTTTTTAAAATTTATTTGAAAAGTTAACTTTTATTCTAAATTAGTGTCAGGATTTGTTTGTAGTGGATCCCAAAAGGATAAACGAATCACTTTTTAGTGTAAACAAATTCAAGGACGTTCTTTTAAAAATTACTTACAAAGCCTTTAGGAAACTACTGGCTATAGATTTCGAAAGAAACTAAATCTTAAAATGTGTGCCTGCACAATTTTAAAATTAAAGACTTTCCCTCAGTAAAGCCTAGCTTCATTGAGTCCCAAAAGGCCTAGCCTTGAAAGGAAAATCATCTCAAACGATTATTTTAACATTGTTGAAATAAAAGTTTAAGAAAGCATCTAATCGAAAGAGAATGATGGTAAGTAAGTAATTAGGAGTCGAAATGGGAAAAGCTCCTCGGAGCCGAGTAACAAAGAGATTCCACAATAGCGAAGATGTTTGCTTGCACTTTTCTTCGGAAAGGAGCAAATCGGAAACGAAAGTAAACATATTCGATATCCAGAAAGCCGCACAATAGTAGCAATACTTTAGTGCGGCTTTCATTTTTTAATAACTATTCATCATTTTCTATTTTATTTTATAGTCATTTTTTATATTTATATCACTAACTGTTCAGAAGAAAATTAATGTCGAAGATTATATATACAATGACGGATGAAGCACCAGCTTTGGCCACTGTTTCACTACTTCCTATAATTAAAGCTTTTTCTAAATCATCGGGGGTTAAATTCGAAATTAGAGACATATCATTATCATCTAGAATACTTTCAGAATTTAACGATATTTTAGGTGATAAAATTAAATATGAAAATGATTTAGAATTTCTTGGTAAACTCGTAAAGGATAAGAATGCTAAAATTATTAAGTTGCCAAATATTAGTGCTTCTATTCCTCAACTTAAGAGGGCTATTAATGAACTTCAAGATCAAGGTTTTACAATTCCTGACTACCCTGAAAAAACTGTAACTAATGATGAATTAATGATTAGAACAATTTATGATAAAATTAAAGGGAGCGCTGTGAACCCAATACTTAGGGAAGGGAACTCTGACAGAAGGGTTCCAAAAGCAGTGAAAAATTATATTAAATCTAATCCTCACCAGCTTGGGAAATGGACAAAAGACTCAAGAACCCATGTATCATCAATGACCAAGGGGGATTTTAGAAATAATGAAATTTCTTTAACCAGTGACAGACAGCAACTATTAAAAATATGTCATTATGATGAAAAAGGAAGAAAAACTATTCTTAAAGAAAATATTTCTGTTCAGCAAGGAGAAATAATTGATTGTAGCTTTATGAGTATACTAGAGCTTCAGAATTTTATCAACTATCAAATTAAAGATTGTAAGAAGAATAATATGCTTTTATCATTACATCTCAAGGCATCAATGATGAAAGTTAGCGACCCAATTATCTTTGGTCATGTATTGAAGGTCTATTTTAAAAATTTTATTCAAAATAACCACAAGATTTTAGCAGAGATTAATGTAGATTTTAATAGTGGTATGTCAGCGTTATTTGAAAAAATCGATAATCTTCCGACTAAAATTAAATCTAAATTAATTAACGATATTAATTCAGAGATCGATAATGGACCGGATATTGCCATGGTAAATTCTGAAAACAACATTACAAATTTTCATATTCCAAGTGATGTTATCATCGACGCCTCGATGCCTGCAATGATAAAAAGCTCAGGGAAAATGTGGGATAAAAATGGAGATTTAAGAGATACAAAAGCAATAATCCCAGATAGCAGCTATGCATCAATATACCAAGCTACAATAGATTTTTGTAAGGCGAATGGACGATTTGAGCCTTCCACGATGGGGACCGTTCAAAATGTGGGCCTTATGGCCAAAAAGGCTGAAGAATATGGTTCTCACGATAAAACTTTTGAAATTCAAGATAATGGTAAAGTTTGTGTTGAAACAGAGGATGAAAAAGTTTTATTTATGCATGAAGTAATGAAGGGAGATATTTGGAGAATGTGTCTTGTCAAAGATGAAGCAATTAAGGATTGGATAAAATTAGCAGTTGAAAGAGCTAAATCAACCAAATTCCCTACTGTATTTTGGTTAGACGAAAATAGATCTCATGACCAGGAGCTGATAAAGAAGGTTAAGAGTGAACTTGAAAAATTTGATACTAAAAATTTAAATTTACAAATACTATCGCCATATAAAGCCACACTATTCTCAATGGATGAAATAAAAAAAGGTAATAATGTAATTTCAGTCTCAGGCAATGTTCTTAGGGATTATTTAACTGATTTATTTCCAATTCTTGAACTCGGTACAAGTGCGAAAATGCTTTCAATAGTACCACTTATGAATGGAGGTAAACTTTTTGAAACCGGTGCTGGTGGTTCAGCTCCAAAACACGTTCAACAGTTGATCAGTGAAAATCATCTCAGATGGGACTCTTTAGGTGAATTTCTTGCGATTTCAGTAGCTTTAGAGAATATTGGTCATAAAAACTTAAAATGTAAAGTCATTTCTAAAGCACTATCCCAGGCTGTAGAAAAACTTTTATTAAAAGAAAAATCTCCATCTAGAAAAGTTGGAGAGATTGACAATAGAGGTAGTCATTTTTATCTTGCATTATATTGGGCAGAGTTTTTATCCAAGCAAGACGACAATAAGGAATTAAAAAATGAATTTACCCAAGTTTATGAAGATCTCAACAAAAATGAGGAATCAATAATGAATGAAATAAATTCATTTCAGGGGATCAAAGTAGATCTCGGAGGATATTATAATACTGAGGTTGAAAAAACAAAGAAAATTATGAGACCCTCAGCCACATTTAATGAAATTATTGATAATATTTAAAAATTTTTAAAATAAAAACTACCGAAAAAGATTCTAATTATTCAAAGCTTGAAGTAAAATCTATTTCAGAAATTATTTCAGAAATAAATTTTGAAGATTCTACAGTTGCTAATTCTGTAAAAAAATCACTACCCCAAATTAAAAATTTAATCGAAAAGGCTTTTGAATTAGTTAATGCAGGTGGTAGAATTTTCTATATTGGTTCCGGCACCAGTGGCAGACTAGGTATCGTAGACGCATCCGAATGCTTGCCGACTTTTGGAATAGGAGATAAAATTATAGGAATTATCGCCGGAGGAGACAAAGCCATTAGAGAATCACAAGAATTTGCTGAGGATTCAACTTCTAGTGCATGGATTGATTTAGAGAAGCATAATATAAGCAGAAAGGATTTAGTTGTTGGAATATCTGCATCAGGCTCTACTCCTTATGTTATCGGCGGCTTGAAAAAATGCTTGGAAAATCAAATAAATACAGGCTGTATTACTTGTAATAATGAGACACAGCTAAAAACATATTCAAAATTTCCAATTGAAGTGATTGTTGGACCTGAATATGTTACAGGAAGCTCTAGAATGAAGGCTGGTACTGCTCAAAAAATGATTCTAAATATGATATCAACATCTGTGATGATAAAACTAGGCCGTGTTTTGGACAACAAAATGATTGACATGAAGTTATCGAATAATAAACTCATTGAAAGAGCGGTAAGAATCCTGAAATCAATTTTGAATATTGATACTGAAACAGCAAAAAAACTGATTTATAAACATAATAGCATAAGAGATGCTGTAGAAAATTTTAAAAAGGAATAGTGAACAAGAAAATATCAAATAATATCAGATTATTAGTTTTCTCATTACTACCGATTTTTGTTGGTCCAATATTGATTCATTTTGGTGCTTTAAAAGAGAAATACTTAATTACTGCTTTAGGTGTTATAATATGTGTTATTGCTATTATTTTGATATTTATCTCGATATTTGGAATAATAAATGAACTATTTAAAAAATGATTCATAATTTTAGAATCTAATTTTCATTAATGATAAAAATTACCCTCAAAGACGGCTCTGTGAAAGAATACACCAAAGGAACTACAGCAATATCTGTTGCAAAAGATATTAGTGAAGGGTTGGCCAGAAATGTAATTTCCGCTAGTCATAACGGCGAAGTTATTGAAACGCATAGTGAAATTAATGAAAATGGAAGAATAGAGTTCTATACCTGGGATAATGACGAAGGTAAGAGTGCTTTTTGGCATTCAACAGCGCATGTAATGGCTCAGGCTGTAAGAGAGTTATTTAATGGAGTAAAACTAACGATTGGGCCAGCCATTGATAATGGCTTTTATTATGATGTTGATTTAGGAAAAAATAAAATTTCAGAATCTGATTTTGAAAAAATTGAAACAAGAATACTTGAAATATGCAGGGAAAAACATGATTTTAAGCTAAGATCCATTTCAAAAGATGACGCCATCAAATTCTATAAGAATGAAAATAACGAGTATAAAATTGAACTTATTAATAGTTTGGAAGATGGCCAAATAACATTTTGTGACCATTCGAATTTTTCTGATTTATGTAAAGGTGGTCATATTCCAAATACTTCAATCATAAAAGCTGTAAAAATATTAAATATCTCAGGGGCGTTCTGGAAAGGTGATCAAAACAATAAACAACTAACAAGGATTTATGGTATTTCTTTTCCAAAGCAAAAACTCTTAAAAGAGTATTTGGATAATATTGAGCAAGCAAAACTCAGAGACCATAGAAAAATTGGTAAAAACTTGAAACTTTTTTCATTCTCCAATAAAGTTGGCTTAGGTTTACCATTATGGCTTCCAAAAGGTGTTGAACTAAGAGAAAGACTTGAAGGTTTTTTGAAAAAAGCACAAAAAAAGGCTGGATATCAAATGGTTATTACCCCTCACATCGGAAACAAAGAACTTTATGTTACATCCGGTCATTATGAAAAATATGGTGATGACAGTTTTCAACCTATAAAAACCCCCAAAGAAAATGAAGAGTTTTATTTAAAGCCGATGAATTGCCCTCATCATTGTGAAATTTATAATTCACAAAGATTCAGCTATAAGGATCTTCCTATCAGATACGCAGAATTTGGTACAGTATACAGATATGAGCAAAGTGGAGAACTTCATGGTTTAACAAGGGTCAGAGGATTTACACAAGATGATGCTCATATTTTCTGTACTGAAGATCAACTTGATAGTGAATTTAAAAATGTCATTGATTTAACCCTTTATGTATTTAAATCTCTGGGCCTGAGTGATTTTAGTGCTCAAATATCCATTAGAGATCCTAAAGATATGGGTAAGTATATAGGCGATGTAAGTGCTTGGGAAAAGTCTGAAAAGGCTATTATAGATGCTGCGAAAGACAAAAAACTAGATTATAAGATTGAAGAAGGTGAGGCGGCATTTTATGGCCCAAAACTAGATTTTATGGTAAAAGATGCATTAGGAAGAAAGTGGCAGCTTGGGACAATTCAAGTTGACTACAATCTGCCAGAGAGATTCGATTTAACTTATATTGACAAAAATAACGAATCCAAAAGACCGGTTATGATTCATCGTGCTCCTTTTGGAAGCCTTGAAAGATTTGTTGCTATCTTACTTGAAAATACAGCCGGAAATTTACCATTGTGGCTTACTCCAAATCAATTTATTATTCTTCCAATCAGTGAAAAGCATGAAAAATACTGTGAAAATGTTTTAAATTTGTTAGAAAATGACGAAATTCGCGGCCTGATTGATAACAGAAGCGAGACAATTGGCAGAAAAATCAGAGATGCTGAAATTGAAAAAATCCCCTACATGTTGATAATTGGGGAACAAGAGACAGAAAATAATTCAATTTCAGTTAGAAGCCATGGTGGTAAGGATTTTGGAAAAATGAAAGTCAAAGATTTTGTTAAAATCATAAAGAAAGAAATAAAAATTTAAGTTTAATAAAAACAGTTAATTATAGCAATAAGAAGAACAGGTAGAGGAAGAAGACCTTGGAGAGTCCAAAAAACTAATCCACATCAAATAAATGCTGAAATAACAGCATCAGAAGTAAGATTAGTTGGTGATAATGTTGACATTGGTATATATCCTACACAAAAGGCATTAGAGAAATCAAATGAACTTGAATTGGATTTGGTTCAAATATCCCCAAACGCTGTTCCCCCCGTTTGTAAAATAATGGACTATAAAAAGTTCCTTTACGAACAGAAAAAAAGAGAAAAACAACTCAAATCTAAAGCCACCAAAGTGGTTGTAAAAGAAATTAGGTTTGGGCCACAAACTGATGAACATGATTATGCTTTTAAGAAAAAACATGCTGAAAAATTTTTAAAAGATGGTGCAAAACTTAAAGCTTTTGTTTTTTTTAAAGGAAGATCAATCATTTATAAAGACCAAGGTGAAATATTATTATTAAAATTGGCTCAAGACCTGGAAGAACTAGGCAAAGTTGAGCAACTTCCAAAATTGGAAAGCAAAAAAATGATAATGATAATGTCACCAAAAAAAAATAAGTAATTATGCCAAAAATGAAGACAAAGTCCAGTGCTAAGAAAAGATTTAAAGTAACTGGAACAGGAAAAATTAAAAGAAAGCATGCTTTCAAAAACCATATCTTAACTAAAAAATCTAAGAAAAGAAAACTTGCACTTACTCATTCAGGCTTGGTTCATGATAGCGATATGAATAGTGTTAAACAACAATTAAGATTAAAATAAATAGGGAATATATCCCATAAATCTAGGTTAAAAAAGAGTAAAAATTTTACCACCTAATTTAAAATTATAAATTATGCCAAGATCAGTAAATTCAGTTGCCAAAAGAGCAAGAAGAAAAAAAATTTTAAAACAAGCCAAAGGTTATTTTGGTCGAAGAAAAAATGTGTGGACAATTGCAAAAAACGCAGTTGAGAAAGGTCTTCAATATGCTTACAGAGATAGAAGAACAAAAAAAAGGAACTTTAGAGCCTTATGGATTATGAGAATCAACGCGGCGGCAAGACTTCATGGACTCACATATTCACAACTTATAAATAAACTTAAGTCAAATAACATTGAGATAAATAGAAAAGTTTTGGCTGATTTAGCTGTTAACAATCCTGAAGGATTCAAGGCAATTGTTGAAAAAGTCAAATAAAATCTTAGAAAGGTAAGTCGCTCTCATCTTTTGACTCTTCATTGTTTCCAAGTTCAGACCTAAAAGTATCATCATTAGCAGCAGCATTCATTTTTGAATGAAATTCATATGGTGAATCGTACTGTTCTATATCTTCAAATTTACCCAAAGTTGGAACAAATCTTAGCCTTATATTATCTAATCCACCATTTCTGTGTTTTGAAACTATAAATTCAGCTTCGCCCTCAGTGGATGACCTCTCATTATCATCCCATGTATCAATTTTATAATACTCAGGCCTGTAAATAAATGATACAATATCAGCATCCTGCTCAATTGCACCCGACTCTCTTAGATCTGATAACAAGGGTCGTTTAGAAGTCCTTCCTTCAACCATTCTTGAAAGCTGTGAAAGAGCAATCACTGGGATATTTAATTCTTTTGCCAAAGCTTTGAGATTTCTAGAAATAGTCGATATTTCCTGTTCACGATTACCGGTCTTTATGTTTCCACCAGTGGTCATTAACTGGAGATAGTCAACTATTATAAGCTTTACCCCTTTTTGTGATACTAATCTTCGAGCTTTAGCTCTAAGGTCAAATATTGAAAGTGATGCCGTATCATCAATAAATAATGGAGCTTTTTCCAAATCTTTAACCCTTACATTTAACTGTTCCCATTCATGCTTTTCTAGCTTTCCAGTTCTCAATTTATCAGAGTTTAAGCCAGTTTCAGATGAAATTAATCTTGTAATTAACTGTATTGAAGACATTTCAAGCGAGAAAAAAGCTAAAGGAATTTCCTGATTAATGGCAATATTACTGGCCATTGATAGCGCAAGTGCTGTTTTTCCCATCCCAGGCCTTGCAGCTATTATCACCAGATCACTTTCTTGCCATCCAGCTGTAAGCTTATCAATTTTACCGAATCCTGATGGAATTCCACTCAGGCCTTTTTTATTTGAAATGGCTTCAATTTTCGATTTTGCTTGAATGACCAAACTTTGAGCTGTTTCTGATGATTTTTTAATATTTCCCTGTGTAACGTCATATAATTTTGATTCAGCATTATCTAGTAAATCAAAAACATCTTTAGACTCATCATATGAGTCGGTTATTATTTCATTTGAAATTTTAATTAAACTTCTTTGTATAAATTTTTGAAGTATAATCCGTGCATGAAATTCAATGTGAGCTGAAGAAGAAACTTTTTGTGTTAGAGAAATTAAATAAAAATCACCGCCAATTTTCTCATGATTATTATCCTTTTTTAACTGATTGGAAACGGTTAATAGGTCTATAGGTTCACTTTTTTGAAATAAACTAAAAATAGCCTGAAAAATTAATTGATGTATTTCCTTGTAAAAAGCTTCGGCAGTTAGTAAGTCAATAACTTCATCAACTCCTTTTTTATCAATCATCATTGCACCTAAGACAACCTCTTCTAGGTCTATTGCCTGGGGTGGTAATTTACCTTTCTCAAGATTTATAATCGAATTTTTATCTATGTTTAGTCCTTGAAATGATGCTGATTGTTTCATACTGTCTAAAGTAAATAAATAAGGCAGATAATTAATAATTTAAATTTTTTAATAATTAACATATATAATGTTAATAAGAGCTTGTAAAATGTTAATAGGGATAAATTATGAGGAATAAACACCCATATTTGAGTATTTTTCCATTCTTTTGGCTACCAGTTTTTCTTTTGAAAGATCTTTAAGCTCCAAATAAGATGAAAGAATATTAGATTTAACAATTTCATATGTCTTTTGCCTATTTCTATGCGCACCACCCTCTGGCTCTTTAATGACTTTGTCAACTAAATTCATTTTTTTCATGTCTTTGGCGGTTAACTTAAGAGCTGATGCTGCTACTTCTTTATATTCCCAACTTCTCCATAAAATTGATGAGCAGGATTCAGGTGAAATGACTGAATACCATGTGTTTTCTAACATTAAAACCTTATCTCCAACTCCGATTCCCAAAGCACCACCTGAAGCACCTTCACCAATAATAACAGTAATAATTGGCACAGATAATCTGGTCATTTCTAAAATATTTCTGGCTATTGCTTCACCCTGTCCTCTTTCTTCTGCCTCTAAGCCTGGATAAGCACCTGGTGTATCGATAAGAGTAACCACAGGAATATTAAACTTTTCAGCCATCTTCATCAATCTAAGTGCTTTTCTGTATCCCTCAGGATTAGCCATACCAAAATTTCTATATTGCCTTTCTTTTGTGTTATGACCTTTTTGCTGTCCAATAAACATAAAGCTTTGATTATCAATTTTTCCTAATCCACCAACCATTGCTTTATCATCTTTAAAATTTCTATCTCCGTGTAGCTCAAGGAAGGTTTCAGAGAGAATATTTTTTATGTAGTCTAAAGTATATGGTCTATCGGGATGTCTTGAAATTTGAACTTTTTGCCACGGAGTCAAATTATTGTAAATATTTTTAATGGTCCCTTTTAATTTAGAACGTATTTTACCAGCAGTTTCAGTAACATCAATTTCAGACTTTTCACCTAACTCTAAGCACTCTTGTAACTGAATATCAAGTTCTTTAATAGGTTCTTCAAAATCAAGATAGTTCATATAAAATATTTGATATAAATATAAAAAAAGTTACTATTGATAATCTTTATAATTTATTTTTTTTATGTACATATTAATAATGACAGAAAATAAAATTAAAAATAAGCCAATGTAAAATGAAAGACTCATTTTTTCACTATTTCCAAAAAATATAACGGCCATAATTATCCCATATATTGGTTCAAGATTGTAGGTTAAAACAACTGAATATGGGGAAATAAATTTTAAAAGGAAAACAGAAGCCATAAAAGCATACGCAGTACAAATACTTCCGAGTAAAAAAATATAAAAATAATTCAGAGAAAATATATCTTCAATACAAATTGAGCTTAAATTATTCTCAAAAAATAAAAAGATTGTTATGAATATCATTCCGCTTACAAATTCGTAAAATGATATTGAAACAGCACTATCTTCCTTTATCATTAAGCCATTCAATACTGAAAATAAAGAGGCAAATAATGCAGAAAATAACCCCAACACTATCCCGTTAAAGTATTCAAACTCGGTCTTGAAAATCAGATATACTCCACATATAACAACAAGACCCAATAAAACCTCATAAAAGATTATTTTTCTTTTAAATACAAATGGCTCAATAAAAGAGGTGAAGAAAGCAGCTGTAGAGAACATAGCTAAAGTAACAGAAATATTAGATTGCTCAATAGCTTCAAAAAATGTAATCCAGTGCAAGGCTATTATCAATCCTAAAAAAGAATATTTAGTCAGCCGCTTGAAATTTACAGTAAAGCTTCGTTTTGTAAAAAGCATATAAAACGCCAATAAAATAGAACCAATTAACATTCTGTGCCAAACAATCACCTCAGAACTATTTACTATTAATTCACCTAAAATAGCCGTAAAGCCTGCGATAAAAACCAAGAAATGAAGGTGAATAAAATGCTTTAAATTATTTTTTTGCATTATAAACGAGATATATTGCTAAAAATCCAAATAGAATATTTGGAAGCCATACTGCCAATAACGGGGTAAGATCAGATTGTTGTGCTAATACTCCAAAAATTTTATCAAAAAACACATAAACCATTGCAACACAAATTCCGAATGCTAGATTTACTCCTGTTCCTCCTCTTCTTTTTTCGGCAGCCACAGAGAATCCGATTAAGGTTAAAATAAAAATTGAAAAAGGAATACTCCATTTTTTGTATTTAACAACCAAATATCTTTCAATATTAGTTGAACCTCTACTTTTTTCTATTTCAATAAAATTAATTAACTCATCATAGTTTAAAGATTCGGCAACATAGTTCAAAGGAGTCAGATCATCAACATTAAAAGAAAAAATTGTATCAAAGGTTCTTCTATTTTCTAAGATATCTATTGAATCTGTTATAGTTCGCTTAGTATAGTTATTAAGTCTAAACTTTTCCAAGTCTGGAATATATCTTATACTGGTTGAGCTAATTTTGAAATTTAATTTTTCTCCTTTAAAATTTTCTAAAGTAAAATTAGTTCCAACATTATTCTTTTGATTAAACTGTGTTAAAAAAATATACTCACTCTCATTAATTTTTCTGAATATATTTTTGTTGTTTACAGCTTTCCTATTTCCCTTCAAATATTTGTACGAAAAGTCGTTGTATTTCTTCGTGGATTCAGGAACCACAAACATACCTGTCAGCAAAGAGAAAACAGCTATAATCATTGAACCAAGAAGGTAAGGCTGTAAAATTCTTCTTACTGAAACCCCTGATGAATAAAGGGCAATAATCTCAGAATTTGAAGAAAGTTTTGATGTAAACCAAGTAATAGCTAAAAATAAAAATAAAGGAAGTAAGCTTGATGAAAAATAAATACTAAAATTATAATAATGATCTAGAATTTCATTTAAAGGAACCTGCTTAGCAAGAAGCTTATCGATATTATCAGCCAAGTTTACAACTATTGCAATGGGTATAAACAAAACCTGTATTAATACATATGTTAGTAGAAACTTTTTAAGTATGTATTTATCAATTTTATTCAACTATAATCTATTTTTTAATTTTTTTATCATTTTATTCTTCCAATTTAAAAAATCTCCTTCAATTATTTTTTTTCTAGCATCTCTCATTAAAGAGCAATAGAAACCTAAATTATGAATTGAGGCAATTTGTCTTCCTAGCATTTCATTTACAGAAAACAAGTGTCTTAAATAAGATTTTGAATAGGTTTTATCTACCCATGTTGATCCATTATCATCAATTGAAGAATAGTCAAATTCCCACTTTCTATTTTTTATATTAATTATTCCCTCTGAAGTGAATAACATACCATTTCTTCCGTTTCTTGTTGGCATGACACAATCAAACATGTCTATACCTAAAGCAATATTTTCAAGTAGATTCACAGGAGTCCCAACACCCATTAAATATCTAGGCTTTGTTTCAGGCAAAATTTCACAAACAACTGATGTCATTTCATACATCTCATCATGGGGTTCTCCCACAGAAAGTCCGCCGATAGCATTTCCAAAACAATCCCTAGATGAAATATAATCGGCAGAAATTTTTCTAAGGTCTTTGAAAGTACTTCCTTGTACGATTGGAAAAAACATCTGTTCATAGTTGTATTTTGAAGGACAACTATTAAATCTTTTAATACATCTATCCAGCCATCTGTGAGTAAGATTCATGGAATTTTTAGCATAACTATAATCACACGGATATGGTGGACACTCGTCAAATGCCATAATAATATCTGCCCCTATTGATTTTTGAATATCGACGGCTCCTTCTGGTGAAAAAAAGTGCTTACTACCGTCAATATGACTTTTAAATTCAACGCCATCTTCTTTTATCTTTCGGTTTGAGGCCAGGGAATAAACCTGGTATCCACCAGAATCAGTTAAAATATTATTTTCCCAATTTATAAACTTATGTATACCACCTGCTTTTTCAATAACCTCGATACCGGGTCTTAAGTATAGATGATATGTGTTTCCTAAAATAATATCCGCTTTTATCTCTTCTTTAAGTTCTTTTTGATGTAGACCTTTGACTGTTCCTAGTGTTCCAACCGGCATAAAAACTGGTGTATTGATTTCACCATGACTAGTTTTTATTGTACAAGCTCTAGCTTTGGTTAAATTATCCTTGTATTCTAATTTAAAGGTGGGAGTCATATATTAACAAATATAATTAAGATAGTTGCATAAAATATTCATGTTACTAAAAAAGTATAATTGTTAATAAATGCTCATTAAATAATTTTATTAATGAAACACATTAATTTAAATTGCTTTATTCTATAAATAAACGCATGACTGACACTGAAATCCTAAAAAAAATAACCGTTCAGACAAGAAGAGATATTCTTAGAATGGTCCACAAAGTAAATTCAGGCCACCCAGGAGGATCGCTGGGTTGTACAGAATTTTTGGTTACCTTATTCAATTCAGAAATGAATAGGAACAAAACTTTTTCTATGGATGGTAATGATGAGGATATATTTTTTTTAAGCAACGGACATATATCCCCTGTTTTTTATAGCGTTCTTGCTAGATGTGGTTATTTTGAAATAAATGAGCTTAACACATTTAGATTAATTAACTCAAGATTGCAAGGTCACCCAACGACCCACGAAGGTCTTCCAGGTGTAAGGATTGCATCGGGATCTTTAGGTCAGGGGCTATCTGTAGCAGTTGGTGCTGCATTATCAAAAAAATTAAATGGTGATAAAAATTTAGTATACTGTCTAATGGGAGATGGAGAATTACAGGAAGGACAAAATTGGGAAGCTATCATGTTTGCCTCATCGAATAAGATTGACAATATTATAGCCACAATCGATTTAAATGGTCAACAAATTGATGGCTCAACAGAAGATGTTTTGAGCCTGGGAGATTTGAAAAATAAGTTCAGTGCTTTTGGTTGGGAAGTAATTGAATGTGATAACGGTAATGATATTGACGAAATCAAGGATAAGCTTAAGTTAGCTAAATCAAAGTGTTTCAACCAAAAACCTGTGTGTATATTATTAAAAACTGTAATGGGAAATGGTGTTGATTTTATGATGCACACCCACGAATGGCATGGAAAAGCTCCCAATGATGACCAACTAGAAATAGCTTTAAGTCAAAATGAAGAAACGCTAGGAGACTACTAATATGAAAAATTACACATATACAGAAAAAAAAGATACCAGAAGTGGATTTGGAGATGGACTTACAGAACTTGGGTTAAATAATAAAAATGTAGTCGCACTTTGTGCTGATTTAACCGGCTCTCTAAAAATGAATGAGTTCAAAAATAATCACCCTAATAGATTTTTTCAGGTTGGAATTGCTGAAGCTAACATGATGGGGATTGCAGCAGGTCTTACGATCGGCGGAAAAATTCCTTTTACAGGAACTTTTGCTAATTTTTCAACTGGTAGGGTTTATGATCAAATAAGACAATCAATTGCCTATTCTGGTAAAAATGTTAAAATTTGTGCCTCCCATGCTGGGATAACACTTGGCGAAGATGGTGCTACACATCAAATTCTTGAAGATATAGGGATGATGAAAATGCTGCCTGGGATGACAGTTATTAATACATGTGACTACAATCAAACAAAAGCGGCTACTCTAGCTATAGCTGATCACAAAGGTCCTGTTTATTTAAGATTCGGTAGACCAAAGGTCCCTGTATTTACAGATCCAAATCAGAAGTTTGAAATTGGTAAAGGAATTAAACTAACCGAAGGCAATGATGTAACCGTTGTTGCTACTGGACATCTTGTTTGGGAATCAATTGAAGCTGCGAAAATTTTAAATGAATCTGGAATCACTACCGAAGTAATAAATATTCACACTATTAAACCCTTAGATAAAAAAATAATACTTGATTCGGTTAAAAAAACCAGATGTATTGTTTCAGCTGAGGAACATAATTTTTTAGGTGGGCTGGGTGAAAGTATTTCTAGGGTTTTGGCAAAAAATTTACCTTTACCCCAAGAGTTTGTAGCTACAAATGATACATTTGGTGAATCTGGCACACCAGCAGAACTAATGGAAAAATACGGATTGAATGCGGATTCAATTGTTGAAAAAGTTAAAAAAGTTATTGCTAGAAAATAGCACTAGTCATCCCTAGACGCAGAATCATCAGAATCAAGATAATTTGGTATTCCATCCCCGTCGGTATCATCATTAGTAGGGTCTCCGTCCCCAATATCATTAGTGGGGTCTCCATCTCCATCACGATCAACAGTTAAATCAGAGTCAGGCTCTAGGTCCTCATCTATCGTCAAAGTACCATCGTTATCATCATCACTGTCTACAAAGTCAGCAAAAGTATCATCATCCGAATTATCATTGGTTAAATCATAATCACCATTAATATCCTCTAGGTGCGAAGGTACATTGTCAAAATCATGGTCATTAACCTCTGATTGAAATACCTTAAACTTAAAAATCAAATTTGAATAAACAGGAACTGTTCCTGCAGCAGCAGAAAAATAGCCCAATCCTGATGGTAAAAACATTACACCTATTCCCGGATTATTATAAGTTACTGTTCCATCTGAATTTATTGTAAATCCCTCAGCATTATTAAATTCTGGCAATACCCTACCCCAACCTGCAATTGTTGAAGTAAGATCGAAATCTACCGGGGTTACAGAACTATCAAACACAGTATCGTCCATTAAAGTTCCTTCATATGACACTCGAACCTTATCGGAAAAATTTGGGGAGTTTTCTGCTCCACCTTGATTAATTTTTAAAATATAGTATTCATACTCCGCATCAAAATATGTTGTAGTTAAGACTTCAACCAAATCGATAAGTAATGTATTATCATCCGGGTTTGGTAATTCTCCATCGTCTGGTAATTCGGTGATCTCAATATCGTTAAAAGAAACTTCGGAATTATTCATTAAAAGAGATTCATCAATGTAATGAGTTTGTAAAAAGTTAACAAGAGAGTCGTTATCTATAACCTGTTGTTCGGTTCTGTCAGCTTCAGGAACCTCTACCAGACCATCATCATCATCATCTCCACATGAATATCCTATGAGCAAAACCGCAATTAATAAGATATATAGTTTTAATTTCATAGATTAATTTAACTTTGTCAGCAAAAATACAATTATAAAGAATATAATTTATTTATTTAACATTCTTTTATGGACAGGAAAAAAATTTTAGATCACATTTCAATAAATAAAAAGATTAAGAGAATATCACTTCAAATAATTGAATCAAATATTACTGAAAATGAAATCATTATTGCTGGGATCGAAAGAAAAGGGTTCATCATTGCAAAAAAAATACATGACGAAATAAATAAAATTTCAGAAATCAAAGTTAAAATGTGTAATGTAAAAATTGACAAAAATAACCCCTTGAATGAAATATCTACATCGTTAAATTCTGAAAAATTCCAAAATAAATCAGTTATTGTTATAGATGATGTATTAAACTCTGGTGCTACATTGATGTATACAGTCAAGTATTTTTTAAATACCAGACTTAAAGGTTTAAAAACCGTAGTTTTAGTAGACAGAAATCATAAAAAATATCCCATAAAAGCTGATTTTAAAGGATTATCTCTATCAACTTCAATTCAAAATAAAGTAGAGGTAAGTATCAATGGAGATAAGATTGAGGCCTTTTTAGTCTAAATTTGAAA
>Ga0209433_10000107_pt1 | contig 24576 bp, 30 predicted proteins | sample METZYME_5_50m_FD_187552 | JGI IMG/M metagenome (GOLD analysis project Ga0209433, IMG submission 187552) | Marine microbial communities from oxygen minimum zone in mesopelagic equatorial Pacific - METZYME_5_50m (SPAdes) (version 2) | ecosystem: Environmental > Aquatic > Marine > Oceanic | place...
GCCTGTCTTGCATGAGACCTGTTATTAGACTATTTATAAGACTATTATGAAACTTATAAGACTTAATTTCAGATTTTTTGTTTGGCTGAGAATTTCTTTTCTATATTTTTTATTATTAATTCATTAATTTCTACAACATCATTTTCTACTAAAGTTTTCTCCTTATCTCTATAAGAAAGTCTGAATGTGTAACTAACAAATTTATCATCCAAATTATCATCATTATAAATATCTATTAATTTAACCTCCTCTAGGATAGGTTTACCTGATTTTTTAATATTTCCTATAATATCGCTAACTAAATAATCCTTGTTAAATATAAAATTAATATCCCTTTCTATTTTAGGAACTATTGGATAATCCTTAAATATTGGTGTCCATTTATTTGTGCGAATAGCTGCCATTAATAATTTATCAATATCAATACTAAATAAAAATAGATTTTTAAGAGATTTCTTTTCCGCAATATATTTTGGATTAATTTGACCAAAGTAACCTGCTTCCTTTCCTTCTATAATTAATAATGAAGTTCTTCCAGGGTGTAAATATTTATATTTATCAGTTGGTTTATCAAATACAGAAACATTTAAATGTGAAAATACTTGCCTAAGTTTGCCTCTGGCTTGGTAGTAATTTAATTCAGATGATTTACCTGAAGATTCCCACTTCTCATCATAATTATTTCCAGATATCGCTCCACTTAATATTTCTATTTGATTATTAGTTGATGAATTCACAAATATATTACCAGTTTCAAATATCCAGCATGATTCTCTTCCAGCTTTAATATTTTGATTACATATTCTTATATGCTCTTGCCAAATATTATTTCTTAAACAACTTGTCTCTTGTAAAAGTGGGTTAGAAATTTTTATTCTAGTTTTATCTTCATCTGAAACCAAAGAATAAGTTAAAACTTCGTTAAAACCACTAATAACAAAACCATTTTTTAGTTTTCTTTTGGCTAATTGATAACTATTTAATTTCCCTGGATTAATTGGTGCAGGTAAATTTTGATCAAACTGATCATAACCAATCAATCTAGCAATCTCTTCTATTAGATCTATTTCTCTTATGAGATCACTTGATCTATTTGAAATAACCTCAACATCCCAACCATAGCTTTGTTTGTGAAGTTCACATCCTATTAATTTCAATTTATCTATAATTTCTTTATCATTTAAATTTCTTTTTATAACTTGCATCTTACCCAATTCATCTTTTGAGTTATAAACAATAGGTCCTAAAATTTTAAAAATCCTTTCTCTTCTTAGTTTGATTGATTTTTTCTCTTGGTTTATAATCTTAGATGTATAAATAGTAGGCTTTGATTCTTTAAAATATTTGTTTAGTAAATAGAAAGCTCTTGAGAGCGAATTTAAAGTATTTCTATATGAAATTCCTTTTTCAAATCTACTACTAGATTCGGTTCTTATTCCTACTTCTCTACTTGACTTTCTAATTATTGATGGATTAAATACTGCTCCCTCTAAAATTATTGAGCTTGTTTGTTCCGTTACTGCCGTTTCAAGTCCGCCTATTACGCCAGCTATTGCAACAGGCTTATCACTGCAAACTACTATACTTATATTTTCATTAAGTTCATATTTTATTCCATCTAAAGCCATTAAAAATTCTCCATTTTTTGCTTTTCTAACTCCAAAATCTTCAGGTAAAACTTCTCTTCCAATTAATTGAGATAATTTATCTAAATCGAATGCATGAAGTGGTTGGCCTTGTTCAAGAAGGATATAGTTAGTAATATCAACAATAAGATTTTTAGATTTTATATCAGATTTTTCTAATCTTTCTTTTATCCACTTTGGAGATGTTTGTTTTCCATTGACATTATCAATAAAAGAAATTGTATAAATACATTCTTTATTTATCGTTTCCTGACATAATTTGTTTTCTTTAAAAGCATTCAAATTAATAATTTCATGTTCTGGAGGAAGTGTTAACTTTGTCTGAAGTAATGCTGAAATTTCTCTGGCAATACCAATAACAGACATACCATCAGGCCTATTAGCTGTAATAGCAAGATCAAATATATGATCATTCAATCCTAGTATTTTTGATGCTTCAGTACCTAATTTATGATCTTTTATCGTCAAGGGATCTATGATTTCTATCCCATCTGTATTTGAATCTAAGCCTAGTTCTTCTAAAGAACAGATCATTCCTTCACTAGATACACCCCTTATTTCACTTTTTTTAATAGATAAGTCAATTGATGATAAATAAGAACCAACAGTAGCAACGTATACATGAATATCTGATTTGATGTTTTTTGCCCCACAAACTATTTGAAGAATATTTTTATTTCCTATATCAACTTGGCATACAGATAATTTAGTAGAATTTGGATGTTTTTCTACTGATAAAACATTTCCGAGTAAAACACCTTTAACTTGAAGAGAAGTATCTTTAAGAGACTCAACTTCAAAGCCTCCAATAGAAAGTTTTTCTGCAAGTACTTCAGGAGTAGAATTTATATCAACTAATTCTTTTAACCAATTTTGGGAGACTTTCATAAATTTTTTAAGTAAGTTCTAAAAAATTAAACAAGTACTTTCAAAATAGTTTGTTTAACCTGTACAATAGAAAATTATACAATAAAGTCCTAATTAAAAATGGCGAAAAAAGGTACAAGAATTGTTGTAACTCTAGAATGCACAGAATGTCGAACAGCACCTGCGTCTGAGAAACGCTCGCCTGGTGTTTCTAGATATACAACTGAAAAAAATCGCAGAAATACAACTGAAAGGCTTGAACTTAAAAAGTTCTGTCCACAATTAAATAAAATGACCATTCACAAAGAAATTAAGTAATTTTTCATTATGACAAACTCAATTTTTAAAAAACAACTTTCTCCCATAAAACCAGGAGATCCCATTGATTATAAAGATGTTGAATTATTAAAGAAATTTATTACTGAAAGAGGAAAGATTTTACCAAGAAGAATGACAGGTTTAACAGCTAAGCAACAAAGAGATCTTACATTAGCTGTAAAAAGAGCAAGAATAGTAGCTTTACTACCTTTTGTTAACCCTGAAGGTTAACTAAATTGATTTTTTGAAAGATTTAACAAGTCTTAAAACGTTTATTATTGATTCTAAAAATCCACATGAGATTGATGATGCAATTTCATTGGAATTTATAGAAGATAAACCCAAGTATTTATGGGTACACATTTCTTATCCTGCTAAATTAATCAAACATAATTCAAATATTGATCTTGAGTGTAGAAAGAAAGTTTCAAGTCTTTATCTTGTTGATAACTATAGACCAATGCTTCCAGAGCACATTATCAATATTGCTAATTTAAAAATGAATAAGGTGTCAGAAACATTAAGTGCCTGTATAGAATTCAACAAAAATGGTTCAATAAAATCTTATAAGATACTCGAAACAATAATTAAGCCAGATTATGAATTGACATATGAAGATACTAATGAAATTTTAGATCTAGAACCTAAAGAGGAATATGAATTAATTAATATAAAAAAAATTTTAGAAAGAAGTTTTAATTATAGGAAAGAATGTGGAGCAATCACTTTTAATGCACCTTTTTCTAAGTTATGTTTAATTGATGAGAAAATTTGTTTTGAAAAATATGAATCTACCCCTGCACATACACTTGTATCTGAATCAATGATCTTAATGGGATTTGTTATTAGTGATTTTTTAATACAAAATAAAATACCAGCTCCATTCCGATCTCAAAAAATCAATTGTGATGCCAATGAAATACTTAAAAGAAATAGTTCAAGTTTAATAAAATTTTCCATTTTAAAGCAATATATAGGTAAAAGTTTTATTTCAAGAAAACCAAATAATCACGAGACATTAGGTCTAGAATCATATACTCAAGTTACTTCTCCTTTGCGAAGATACATAGATTTAATTATTCAAAAACAGATATATTTTTATTTAAATAATTATCCATTATTAAGTGAAGATGAGATTGATGATTTAATTAATGAATATAAATCAAAATTAAAGGATGTTAATGATATTATCAAACAAAATAAATTTAAATACTTAAGAAAATTTTTTAAAAAAAATAATGAAGAGTTTTTTAAAATAATTTTTATAAGGTGGATAAATCCAAAAAAAAATATTGCTTTGGTATACTTTCCTGAATATTACCTAGAAATACTCATTAAACTTTATATTTCTATTGATACTTATACTAATAAAATCTATAAAATTAAATATATTAATAACGATGAATCCAATCTTTTAGAATTTATAAATTAATTTAAAATTTTTAACTCAATATGAAATAATAGTTAATTAATATTTAGGAAATATCGATGACATTTACCATTACAACTCCTCTTTATTATGTTAATGATAAACCACATTTGGGAAGTGTCTATACAACAATTATTTGTGATTCAATAGCTAGATATAAAAGACTATTAGGTGAAAAGGTTATCTTTATTACAGGCGTTGACGAACACGGATTAAAAATTCAAAGAACAGCATCTGAAAAAAAAATTAGTCCACAATCTCACTGTGATGAGGTTTCATATTCTTTTATTGAAAACTGGAAAAAGTGGGAAATAAGTTTTGATAAATTTATTCGAACAAGTTCGAAACATCATTCAAAAATAGTTAATGAATTTTATCAGAAAGTAATAAAATCAGATGATATTTATATGGGTATTCAGAAAGGTTGGTATTGCGTTGGATGTGAGGAATTTAAAGACAATCCAGATAATTCTCCATTAGCTCAATGTCCTATTCATAAGAAAAATCTTGAATGGAGAGATGAAGAAAACTTATTTTTTAGATTATCAAAATATCAGAAACAAATTGAGGAAATAATTAATAAAGAAGATTTTATTGAACCAAAAGAGAGAAAAAATGAAATTATAAATTTTGTTTCCAAAGGACTTAAGGATTTTTCTATCTCAAGAACTAATTTAGATTGGGGTATAAAAGTTCCAGATCACAATTCTCATACCTTTTATGTTTGGTTTGATGCTCTTTTAGGCTATATAAGCGCAATATCTATGGAGGAATCTAAAAATACATTAGAAGATTCAATTGTTATGGGATGGCCAGTAAACATTCATATTATAGGTAAGGATATTTTACGATTTCATGCTATTTATTGGCCTGCCATGCTTTTATCTGCTGGAATAAGTCCTCCAAAAAAAGTTTTCGGTCATGGTTTTTTAACTAGAGAAGGCCAAAAAATGGGAAAAAGTCTTGGTAATATTCTTGATCCGGATATATTACTCACTAAATATGGAAGTGAAGCTGTTAGATGGTATTTATTAAAGGATATTGCTCTTGGTAATGATGGTGATTTTCAAAATAAAAGATTTGTAGATATTATTAATAACGATTTAGCCAATACAATAGGTAATTTATTAAATAGAAGTTCATCTATGTCTAGAAAATGGTTTAACAACAAAACACCAAATCAGGAAGATAAAAATAATTCTAAGATTAAAGATTATGCAAATAAAACCATAGATAAATATTTAGCCTTTTTTGAAAAATATAAAATTGATCTTGCTTCTAATGAGATACTTAAATTTGCTATTTTTGTAAATTTATATCTAAATGATAATCAACCATGGACATTAATAAAAGATGATAAAAATATTCAGGATGTAAAATTTATAATTTACAATGTACTTGAATCCTGTAGGATTATTGGATTACTATTGCAACCAATTTTACCAAATCTTTCATGTAATATTCTTATACAATTGGGACAATTTAATAATGATAATAAATCTTGGAAAGAAAAATTAAATTGGGGTTTATTACCATTAAATTATGAACTTCCTGAACCTAAACCAATAATTAGTAAATTAGATTATGATTAAAAGTTTTTTAATTTTTTCTATTTATCTTTTACTATCTTCTTGCACCACATCTATAAAAAAAATTGATTCAAATCTAGCAATTGAAGATTTCTCCATGACACAATTTGAAATTAATGGAGATAAATCATATGCAATATCTAGTCCTAAATCATTGTTTATTAAAGATATTCAAATATATAAGCTTGATAAAACTGAAATACTTTTTTATAAAGATAATAAGGTAAGTTATATTATTAACTCATTAAAATCAAGTCTATTAAATAATAAGGATATTGAATTAGAAGGGAATGTTAAATTATATGATCAAAATAATAAGGCAAATACAATTAATGCTAACAAAGCTTTTTGGAATATTGAAAAATATGAGTTTACTCTAATTGGTGATGTTGTTTTAAATAATAATTCTATTAATATAGAATCTAGTAAAGCTGTTTTAAATAAAAAGGAAAATATTATAAAATTTTTTAAACCTGTTAAATATAGATATCTAAATAATTCCTCGACCTTAAATTATAAAGTTAAAGCTGATAATGCATATTATGATTTAAATAAGAAAACTTTGTTGTTTGAATCTAAAAATGAAAGAATTAAATCAAAAATAAATTTTTAATACTTGCAATTTTCAAAAATTGTTGGAAGTTTTTTAATCCAATTCATAATCCATTTTTCATCTGATTTAGTAAAACACCTTGTTGACCAACCTCCTATTAGAATAATTAAATCTTTGTTTACTGGATAAATAAGAATAGAAGGTAAATTAGGACAAAAATCATCAAATTCCTCCTTGCCTGGATAAAATTTAGTGTTTACTAAGGAGATCATTTTCATATCTTTAATACTTCTTTTACAAATTTCCCCAAGACTAAAATCATTTGGTGAAATAATACCTCTTTTTAAGATGTTTTTTCCTTTATAATTTATCAAAATTGATGCCGCCGCTGTAGATGTCAAGATAGTTTGCGATCCCCAGGCTAATTCATCCAATAACTCTTTTGGAATCTCTTTTTCATATATAAATTTATTATCACCTTTTAATAAAACCTTCTCTCCTGATTTTGAATCTATTCTTTCAAATAATAAACCTATTAAAACTATAGAAATAGAACTTAAAGCAGCCAAAACTTGTGCTCTTTCTATTTCAGGATTAATTTCATTTATAGATATAAAATTAATTAATTGGAATATAAAGAAGACTATACCTAGAATTATTACTGTTTTGCCATTAAATCCCATGAAATATAATTTGATATACATCCAGTAAATTAAATTATATTTTACTTAATTGCCACAAAACTAATAATAAAGGTTTTATTATAAACAAGATATAATTAAAAATATGAAAAAGTTCTTCAATAAATTTTTCTCGATTTGCCTACTAGTTATTACCCTTGCAACATTTCCACTTGAGAGTATGGCTAATAATTTAAACAATATTAATCAAACGATAATTTTAGCCCAGCAGAACGTAATAAATTATGAAAAAAGTCAACCTTCGGCAATTGATAATCCAGTTGTTGATCCTAATTTTAACGTAATGAGAGGTTCTGATATGAATTCAACTTCGGCAACTTATTTTGTAGTTGCTTTATTAGTTTTAGCTGCAATAGTTCCTTTAGCATCATGGTTTTTTTCTAAATCAAGAGCAAGCCAATAGTCTTTATTTTACAAATTTAAATAATGGCTATTACTTTAATAACAGGAGCCATCAAAAGTGGAAAGAGTGAATTTGCTGAAAAAATAGCCACTGCTTATAAAAAATTGACCTACATTGCCTTGTCCCATTCACAGCCCGATGACTTACATTGGCAAGAAAAAATAAAACTTCATAAATCTAGAAGACCTTCAAATTGGGGTGTAATTGAAAATGATGATCTATTGCACGTTTTAAAAAGTCTATCTGGACCATTATTAATTGACTCTATTGGAGGCTTTGTTGTTAAATATATCAACGAAGATGATAATGAATGGAAAAGAAATCTTAATCTACTTAATAAATGCTTAATAGAATACAAAAGTGACATAATAATAGTAGGAGAACAGGTTGGGTGGGGATTGGTTTCTGAATATAAAATTGGAAATATTTTCACAGAACGTCTTGGACAGGTTTTAAAAGATATAACTCTCATTTCTAGTAGTAATTGGTTGACAATTAATGGAAAAGCGATCAAATTAGATGATATATATTTTGATATTTAAATAAATATTGGAAGTATCACTTTTTGAACCAAGAATCCCTCAAAACACTGGAAGTATTGCAAGAACATGTGCAGCTTATGATGTTTCACTTAATCTAATAGAACCTTTTGGCTTTAAGATTGAAGATAAATATTTAAAAAGAGCTGGATTAGATTATTGGCATTTAATGAAAATTAATCAATATAAAAATTTTAATGAATTCAAGAAATCTAAAAAAAAAGGTAGATTAATATCATTTAGTAAGAAAAATGGAGTTTACCTCAGAAACTTTAAATTTAAAATAAACGACATAATGGTTTTTGGGAGAGAAGATAATGGATTACCACAAGAAATTATCAATGATTGTGATGAATTAATTTCAATATACATGCCAAATAAAGCAACGGAAAAAAAAGGAAATGATGGGGTTAGAAGTCTTAATTTATCAGTTGCATGCGGAATAGCTCTTTACGAAGCTCACAAACAAATATATGAAATAAAACCTAAATAGATCAAATAATGATTTATTATTAAACTATGTCTCGGTAGCTCAGCTGGTTAGAGCGGCGGATTCATAGCCCGCAGGTCGCGTGTTCAAGTCACGCTCGAGACACTTTACTAATATAAAGCTTTTATAAAAATCCTAGAATCAGTTTATCCTCTTACTGGGTTGATCTGAAATTACGGCTTCTTTTAGAGAGTCTCCATAGTAAGTTTCAACTGATCTCAGTAATAACCAACATAAGAAGTTGTCTAATGCAATTTTCATAAGAGAACTATATCTTTCTTTATATAAATACACTTTTTAGTATTCGCCATTGTATTTATTACTTAATTTATTTATTTTGTATATATTTAACTTTTATTTGTAAAAAATTAAAATGATTTCTTTTGAATAAATCATAAAAATTATATTTGTTAATGGTCTTTTCATATTTAATCTACACTTTATTAAAGTAATTCACTTAATAAGTGTCACACTATCAAAAAGAACTTTTAATATAACCCTCAACATTCAGATTGAACTATTGATAATATTTTTTTAAAGTTTTTATAATTTAGATATTCCTTAATTAACTTATATTCTTCATCTTCCTTATCTTCACCTATATTATTGTTTTTAAAAGTTAAGTTGTTAATTTTATTTGAGATCTTAGATTTATCCAATTCATTATTTAAAGCTATTTCTGCGTTCCCTTCTTTATTTTTTGATTTATAGAGATTTCTTACCTTTAAAGCTTCCTCTACTAATATGCCTGTTACTTTAGACTGACTAAGATTATTTCTTAAGCATATTTTGTCAATTATATCTTTAACCTCCTCAGTAGGGAGAAAGCCAATTCTTTTTCTTGAGGTTGGCATTGTTATGATTTAATGTGACACTTGCATAAACACAGTGTTGCACTATATTAAAAATATGTCAATTAAAAATAATTATGGAATTTATAACCTTTTCTTTGATTTTGATCACCCTGTATAAATTTTATGACACCAAGCCCTGTAGGAATGATGAAATAGGTCTTATATGGCAAAACGAAAACGTATTAAAAAGATTAAAAATTAAGGATATCTTTAACGAGAACAATTAATTATTCTAATAATAATAGAAAAATAAAATTTATGAACTGAGTAAATTTTTTAATTCAATATATTTTTGATCAGGCTTTGATTTATCATCTATTTGATATTTGAAGTTAAAATGACGCTCTATTAGAATAAGTTTAGTAAGTGTCATACTCTCAGAATAAAATTTAATAGGTTGTTTTCCATGTAAATTATCACCACTCATATGAATATATAAAACTGTGGTTATTATGAATAATTAAACTAATTTTTATTGATAATTTTATTATTTTTTTAGGATTGCTTAAAGAAACTTAGGCAAGTGAATTCAAAATTACATTAAATTTATTTAACACTCATCTACTTTTAATACTATGAACTTTTTAATTTAAATAATTTAAAAATGGAAATTCAAACCTATTTCCATTAAAAATTCTATTTAGCATTATTTCATTACTTGCAATGCTTACGTTGCAATCAACTTTTTTAGAATTGTTTATAAAGACCTTTTGAGTTGATTGATTACGTACTTTATTCATAAATTTCTTTTATATTAATCATATTAAATTTAATATGATCAAATAAAAAATTTATAAATATTTAAGATTTAAATTCAATTCCCATTTTAAATTTTCAATTAATTCTTTTGAGTCTTTGGATACTTTGGCTATTTCTAATATAAGTAATCTATCTTTAATTGAAAATCTTTTATTAGCAAAAATTGAATTTAGAATTATTATATTATTATTTATATCCATTAAATAGGAATTGAATTTATTGATATTATTTTAAAAATTATTTTTATTAGTTTTTTTATTTTATAGAAATATTAATATTAATTTTACGTATTTAATGTTCCTTACAATTAAATAAAGTTTTGTTTAAATAAAAATTTTATTTTAAAAAATATTATTTGTAATCAAAACTTTGTAATAATTCAAAATAAATCATCTGAAAAAATTTTTATTTATTATAATCTCGTTTTTTTTTTTAATCTTTTATATTAAATAAAACAATAATTAAAATGTCCAAAGAAAATAATTCAGACTTTGTTTCAAAATTAGAGGCGCAAGAAATGATTGAAAAAGCACTTCGTCGTCACAATAGGAGATCTACTATCATTTCAAGCATTCTTGGTTGGATCCTAATAGGTGGTTATTCATTCGGTTTATTTCATGTAGTTCAAAATACTTAGATTTTAGAATATCCCCATAGAATGTTAGATTTATAAATATGCATTCGATAATGAGACCAGAGTTAGAAAATAGTTTAAGAGAAATAAAAAAATACTATCAATGTCGAACTTCTACCACGATTAAATATAAAAATGCCTTAAAAAAGGAATTTGAAGAATGGATTAATGACTCATTTAAAGGGGGCGAAACAATATGGACTTTGCCAGATTTAACAAAAATGGAGAGATTTGAAAATTTTTGTAGATCAATAAGAAAAAAAATTAATTAATAACGATCATTAAACTCAAATTATAAGATTTATTTAATGAAAACTTATTATAAATATAAGTTTACTTAAATAATAATTCTTCAAAATTTAAACTTAGGATTAAAAAGCTATGATTGATTCTTTTTACTTTTATCTCTCGATATAGGATATTTGACTAGCTCTCTCCTCAAATTCTTTAACAATTTACTGTGATTCATTATCGTAAACCTTTTAGTAAATGATTGATCCCATTTCATATAGAAAAATTTGAATAAATTACTTGCTAATTCAATAATATTAAAATTATAATATTACTTGTGGTCTAATATGACCTTATCATATATAAATTTTAGGACATAAAACCTATGACATCTAGTGGAAGTTTAAGAGTGGGTCAAGAAGCTCCCGATTTCTCTGCAAGTGCAGTAATTGATCAGGAATTTAAAGATATCAAATTATCCGATTTTAGAGGTAAATGGGTTGTACTATTTTTCTACCCTCTAGATTTTACTTTTGTTTGTCCTACTGAAATTACGGCTTTTAGTGATAGGTATTCAGATTTCTCATCATTAAATACAGAGATTTTAGGTGTATCAGTAGATAGCAAACATTGTCATTTAGCTTGGATCCAAACTCCGCGAAACGAAGGAGGCATAGGTGATATTAATTATCCCTTAGTATCTGATCTCAAGAGAGAAATATCTCAAGCATATAATGTTCTAAATGAAGACGGGGAAGCAGATAGAGGCTTGTTTTTAATTAATCCTGAGGGAATTGTAATGCATACGACTGTTAATAAAGCTCCTGTAGGTAGAAATGTAGATGAATCTCTTAGAATATTACAGGGATATCAATATGTTGAAAAAAACCCTGATGAGGTTTGCCCAGCTAATTGGACTCCTGGTGATAAAACAATGTTAGAAGATCCAAAAGGAAGTAAAGAGTATTTTTCTGCACTATAAAAATATATTCTTAAACATATAAAAATAAACAATTAAACCAAAATAGAAAAGAAAAATATTTACAAGTGGGTAAAGATTACTTTTTTTTGGTATTGGAATACGCCAATCACTTAAATTATCTTTATGCACGATGAAAGACCAAAGAAAAAAAAGTATCTCTAATAAAAATAAAAATACTATATTTATATAATTAAAATTTAAATTGTTTGATATAAAATTATTAATATAATTATCTTTAATAAATGTATTAGAAATATTTAATGAATATGTATTTATTGTCCAATAAATTGAAAAGTTGAATAGATAATATATTAAATATAAATTTTTAACCTTATTTTTTGTTTTCTTTATTAATAATAATAATGAAATTATTAAAGTAATAATAAGTTGTAAATGATTAAACTCTAATAAGTTAAATGAGGCATTATTAATTTTTGAAAACAAGTATATATAGTATTTAGTTATTAATATGGAAAAGATTAAAAGTATTGGAAATACGATTGTAGATGTATATCGGAAATTATTCTTTATATCTTTTCCATAATTATTATTAAATTGATAATCAGTAAAATTATTTATTGAGTAAAAAACTAAAATTGAAGGAAATAAGTATCCACTCAAATAATAAAGTGTATTATATATTGATGCTTGGTTATCAATAAGTGAGGAAATATTTAACCATTGCCCCTGTATTATTGGAAAAAGTGGGACAATTATTAAATAAAAAATTATCTTGGTAAATTTTGTATTTATAAAATAGGAGTGCGAATATTTTATTTAATCATACATTTAAAAATTTGGAAGCTAACTCAATAAATTTCTCCTTATTTACAGTTTCTTCATGAATTAATAATTCAACTAGTTTATCTAAGAGTATTCTATTTCTTTCTAGAACCTTAAAAGATTTATTTAATGAATTTTTTGCTATTTTCATAATTTCATTATCTATCTGCAATGATGTTTTATCAGCAATAGTTGATTTGTTTCTTATTAAACTGCTTCCTAAAAATATATCTTCATTATCTTGAGAAATATTAACTGGCCCAATTGAAGAGAATCCATATTTAGTAATCATCTCTTTAGCTATCTCAGTTGAGTAAGCAATATCTCGAGAGGCGAGTTGTGTAATTTCATTTTTACCAAAAACTAGAGTTTCTGCAGCCCTTCCTGCCAGGGCAATTTCAATTTTATTTAATAATAATTTTTTAGAAATTAACCCACTTGTTAATACGTCTTCATCGGGAGAAATTTGTGTGTATCCGCCTAAACGACCTTCTCTTTGTAATATCGTTATTTTATCGATAGAGTTTATACCATTGTTGAATGCTGATACAATTGCCCGGCCTGCCTCATTATATGCACGGAATTTCTTTGTCTTTTCACCTGAGAATTTAGTGTTGCTTAAACCCAGAGTAATTTTTTCTAAGGCATCTTCTATATGTTCATTTTTGATTCGTTTGGATAAATTTCTTGCACAATGTATTGCACTCTCATTCATAAGATTTTCTAGATCAGCACCTGAGAATCCAATAGTCCTAGAAGCCCAATATTTTAAGTCAACATCTTTCGACAGAGGTTTATTTAATGAATGAATACAAAGAATCTTATTTCTCCCTTCAATATCAGGTAAAAGAACTTCTATTTTTCTATCGAAACGACCAGGTCTAAGTAATGCAGGGTCTAGAATATCTGCTCTATTTGTGGCTGCAAGTACAATGACACCAGAATTATCTGAGAAACCATCTAATTGAGTAAGAAGTTGATTTAGGGTTTGTTCTCTTTCATCATTTCCTCCTCCTATTCCTGAACCTCGTTGTCTTCCAATAGAATCAATTTCATCAATAAAAACAATACATGGGGACTTCTCTTTCGCCTTTTCAAAGAGATCTCTAACTCTACTTGCTCCTACACCAACAAAAAGTTCTACAAATTCTGAGGCTGAAATAGAAAGGAAGGGAACACCTGATTCTCCAGCAATGGCTTTTGCTAAGAGAGTTTTCCCTGTACCTGGTGGTCCAACCATAAGAATGCCTTTAGGTACTATTGCTCCTAAATCAATTAATTTTTGTGGGTTTTTTAAAAAAGTAATAATCTCTTGAAGTTCTTCGGTCGCCTCTGGTATTCCTGCTATGTCATCAAATCTTTTATCAACATCTTCTATCATTACAAATTTTGAACGACTTTTACCGAATCCAAAGGCTCTATTAGCTATTTTTGATGTAGTTCTGAATATTAATATAAAACTAAAAATAAAAATAAATAAAATAATTAATGATGCTGCTGAATTTGCTGTGGAAGAATCCTTTTTACTGTTATTAATTGTTAGTTCAACTTTATTCTCCGAAGCTTTTTCTAAAATTAATTGATCATTATATAAAATTGGTATTTTTTCTTTATCACCATTTTTAAAGATTACATCTATTTCTCTTCTTCTAGGATAAAAATATAAAGATTGAACTTTACCTGCATCTAATTCTAGTAGAATATCAGAATAACTAGAAGCTGAATTATCATAAGTAAAATTTTTTTTAAATAGCACTAACTCTTAAGAATATATTCTTATTACTAAGCTTATAACCTCTTTGATAAAATTGTTAGTTATATAATCCAATTGCATATATTTTGGAGATTAGCATCAAGGGGTTATACTTAAATATCGGATATAAAATTTACGATGGCAGTTCCTAAGAAGAAAAAATCAAAAAGCAAAAGAAATCAAAGACATGCTGTTTGGAAAGCCAAAGCATCAAATGCGGCAAGTAAGGCTCTTTCATTAGGTAAGTCAGTACTTACAGGGAAAGCTCAAGGTTTTGTATACCCTATTGATGAGGAAGAGTCTGAAGAATAATTAGCATACATCAAGATCCCAGCTTAAAAGCTTCAAGAATTAAGGCATAAGTAGCACCTATTCTTAATTTATCAATAACTGACCAAAGATAATAAATTGATGAATTTGTCTTAGGTTTTGATCTAATGATTAATTCAATTATTACTATGATGATAGGAACCATTACTAATTCATTTTTCCCTTCAGTAATAAACTTAGTTATAAAGTTAGCAAATAAAAAATAACCTATTAAAAATGAAATTAAATTAATTGATTTATCTCTCCAGGATAAATTCAAAAAGCCAAAAAGAATATTAGCAAACTTTTCTGACAATATTGAAAATCTAGTTTTCTGCATTATTGATAGTTATTTATAAAATCATTAAGGTATTCATAATCAATATAGTCTCGTTTTAATTGAGGACCTTTAATAATTTTAGTAAGGTGTTTAATATCACCAATAGTATCAACTATACATTTTAGGGGAATATCTTTATCGTAAATAATGGGAAGATTTGATTTTACGCATATAGTTGGTAAATTTGCAGAGCAAGCGGATTTTAACCCAGGATTAGAATCTTCAAAAACGATGGAATTAGTTATCTTAATTCCGCTTAATTTAATTGCTTTTAAAAATGGCATTGGATGAGGTTTTAAAGACTTAACATCATCACTTGTAATAAAAAATTCAAAATAATTTTTATCTTGGAAAAGTTTACTTACTAATAGCTCAACCTGATTCCTAGAACTTGATGTAACTATAAATTGTCTAACCTTTTTAAAAGCTAATTCCTTAATTAACCTATTAACTCCAGTTTTTAATGAAACTACTCCACTATTAACCAAATTAAGATAGTGTTCTTGTTTTTTCTTATGTATTTGTATAACAAAATCTTCGCTGATATCTACACTCTTTTGTTTAGCGAAAAAAGAAATTCTATTTTTCCCGCCATTGATTTTTAGTAAATCTAAATAAGTTTTTTTATCCCAATGCCAATCTAAACTAAGATCTTTAAAGGAATTATTAAAAGCAGGTAGATGAGCCTCTAACTCCGTATTCGCGATTGTACCATCTAAGTCCCAATAAACTGCTTGTAAATAAGGCATTTAGGAATAAATAAAAATTATCTACGATAAAAAACAAGTGCAATAATCGCTGGTCCAGCGATAGCTACTACAGCTAGTGGTATTAATGTTGCCATGATAGTAAAATATAATGTGATACTATTTTTACAAATAATCTAATCAACTGTACCCATACGTAACAAGATTGAATTAAATCATGAAATCATGGACATGTATAGAAAAATGTGGAGCATGTTGTAAGTTTGATTTAAATAATAGAGAGGATATTTATAAAATACTAAGTAAAAAGGATATTAAACTAATCAAAGAGATGACAGGAAAAGATGGGTGGTGTAAATATTTAGATAAAAAAGATATGAAATGTACTATTTACAGTGAAAGACCTCACTTTTGCATGGTAAATAAATTTTCAAAAAAATTTAAAGAGTACTATAAAACTGGAGACGAATTTCTTATTAAATGTTGCAAACAACATATCAGTGAAATTTATGGAAAAAAAAGTATGCAAATGAATAAATTTAAAAATCAAATTATGAAATAAGATGTCAAAAGAAAAAGATGACTTAGAAAAAAACTTCTTATCAATATTCATAACAAGTTTTACAACAATATTTATAGCAGAGCTAGGAGATAAAACTCAGTTGGCCACGCTTATGCTTTCAGCTGAATCTGGAAGGCCGCTAATTGTTTTTATTGGTAGTTCAATTGCCTTACTATGCTCTAGTATCGCAGGAGTGCTGATAGGAAAATGGCTTTCTAGTATGATCTCTAAAGAACGACTTTCTTTCTTTACAGGCTTACTAATGACTATGATTAGTATTTGGATTGGATATACTATTTACACTATCTACTATTGATTGCTTATCTAATGATCATTAATTTACTAATATCATCCTTCATAACTATTTTTATCGCAGAGTTAGGTGATAAAACTCAACTAGCAACCTTAACACTTAGTGGAAACTCTACAAAACCATGGGCAGTTTTTTTAGGTTCTGCCTCTGCACTAATACTAGCGACTTTATTAGGTGTTTTAGCGGGTGGATCAATCTCAACATTTATTCCTGAAATTTATCTTAAGCTGATAGCATCCATAACATTTCTGATAATTGGATCTAGACTAATTTATGATTCATTTAATATAGATGAAAATAAAATCGAATGATAATGTATTTGTTTTTGAATTGATGTAATATTGTATATATAAGATAAGTAAACTTTCAAAATAATTAAGATATTATGTTGAGTACATCATTAATAATTGATAATTTAAAAAAAGATGAAACAACAGATTATAAAAAGCTTTGTAAGTTATTAAAATTTTCCAAAAAAGATGATAAAGCAAAATTAAATATCGCTCTAGAAGCATTAGAAAGACTTGAAATAATAAGTAAAAATGATAAAAATGAATATCTAAATATCAAAGATAAGACTCATATAACAGCAAAGATAAGATGTAGCAGCAAGGGCTACTGCTTTGCTGTAAGAGATAATTCTACAGATGATATTTACATAAAGGAAAATTTATTAAATTATGCATGGAATGGAGATAAAGTACTGGTAAGAATTATTAAGGAAGGAGTTAGAAGAAGATCTCCTGAGGGGATTGTTGATTGCATTTTAGAAAGAGAACATAAAAATCTATTAGCACGAGTGCAAATAATTGATGATAAGGTTTATGGGATTCCTATCGATGACAGAATCTTATCAAAAATCAAATTACCACCAAGCGACAAAAAATATCTATACTTCCCAGAGAAAAAAAATATAGTAAATCTTGAGATAGATATGTTTCCAATTGCTCAGATTGAGGGAACTGGGCATGTTATTAAAGAATTAAATTTAAGTGAAAATGAAAAATTAGACGAAGAATTTGTATTATCCAAAAATAATATCTATCTAAAGAATAAGAATTTAACTTTAAAACTTCAAGATCCAGAAATTAAAGAAAGAATTGACTTATCGACGAAAAACTCCTTCATGTTTAAAAGTTGGAAAAAAGCTGATTGTCCCTTACTACCTTTGTTTCAATATGAAAAAAATAATCAAGGTTATTCAAAACTTTGGATACACACAAATTCAATTGCAGAAAGGATAAATTTCAATGATAAAAATTTAGTTGAATTTTTTAATAGTAATTTTGGATCATTTCTACTAGCAGATAGATGGAAAAGTTTTCTTAACAAGGAATTATTAAATTTATCCAAATTTGAAATAGGAAAAATTAATAAAAGTATTAGTTTATGTTTATTATTATCAAATGAATTTGAAATAGTAGATTGGTCTTTTCACTTAACAGAAGTTAATTGTGTTGCAATAATAGATAATAAACTTTTGGATGCTCTTAACAAAAACAAAGAAAAATCAAGAATTACATCAAGAATATTAAAACCAATAAAAGATTATTTAGATGAAATAAATTATATTTTAGAAATTTCAGAAAAGTTTAGAGAAAAGCAAATTACTAGAGGTATATGTGAAATTGCCAAAGAACCAAATACTCTAGATTTACTCGACGAATTTTATTTTCATAAACCTTGTTCATATGATAATGATTTTTTTGAGCCACTAAATATTCATGATATTCAAACTTATATATCACCTATTTTATTTGAAGCAGATTCAATATGGTTCGAACATTCTTCAAAACTAAAAATATTTAATGCAAATTATCTCTCTATTGGTTCAAGTAAGGTTAATGTTAACGAGATCATTAAAAATACTCAGTTACTAGAATCTGATTTAGAATTAGACAGTAATGGGAATTTAAGTCTTGATAAGTTGCTGAGTTTGTGCGACGAGGATAATAAAAAAAGAATTATAAATAAATATTTAATTAATAATTTATATAAAAACAAAGCTAATATTAATTGTTCCTTTTCAGAAGAAAGTTTTAGATCTTCAATATCACCTTGGACATTGCCCTCTTTAGATTTTGTTAATTTAATTAATCAATATAGTTTATATAGTTTGTTTAAAAATGCTAAACGATCTAAAAAGGGTACAAAAGAAATCAACATTTTCAAAAAGGATTCCTGGAACCTTGTTAAGTGGAATTTATTTAATGCGAGTAATGTAAAGCTCTTAAATATTTTCTTTAATGAGGTTTTAATAGAGAAATATAATTCCTATAAAACTAAATATGAATTATTTAGATCCAACTATATAACTATCAAACGTATTAGAGAAGCAGAAAAATTAATTGGGAAAAAATTTAATGGTTTGATTATTACAGTTCAAAGTTATGGATTTTTTGTTGAGTTACCAGACTTATATATTGAAGGATTAGTTCATGTAAGCACGCTTAATGATGATTGGTATGAATATCGTTCCAGACAAAATCTCTTAGTTGGAAGAAAATCAAAAAATACCTTCAAAGTTGGAGATTTGATAGAAATAAAAATTGTTAAAGTGGATATCTTAAAATATCAAATTGATTTAGAAATTACTTAATCTTTAATTTAAACCCTAAAAATTATTTATAAGAATGAAATTAAAGAAAAACCTTATAATTTTAATTTTTTTACTTACAACGATAACCTTATCAATCATAAATTTAAAAAATACATCAAAAACATATCTTTATTTCTTAAACTTCAAAACTGAAAAATTAACTTTGGGTAGTTTTATTACGTTATCCTTTCTGGCTGGATTTACTTCTACATTTACCTTTTCATATCTAACAAGCTCAAAAAATGAAAATAAAATTTTTAATGATGAAGGAAGAGATATAAATTCAGAAACCTTACAAGGAAATTCCACAGAAAAGAATACTGAAATAAATGAGTCTATTAACGATAGGCCACCAGAAAGGGATATTAGAGATTCACAACCAACTATTTCAGTAAATTATCGTGTTATAAAGCAAAATAATACGGAAGTTAATGATAATGATAAAGGATATATTGATAATAAATATAAAAATTATGATGATTGGGAAGAAATTGAATCTAATTGGTAATATTTAAATAAAAATCTAGATATAATAAAAGCTTATAAATTCAAATTAAGAGAATTATGGAAGAAAAAAATGAAAAATATATCAAAGGTACAGATTTATCTGAAGAAAATATAGATTATTTAAAAAAAAGTGATCTTGGTAAAGATGAAACAAATTCTAAAAATAAAGGACAAGAAACTTTATTTATTTCAAAAAAAGAGACAGAAGTAAATAATAATGCTGAAATTGAGAATAAAGAAGTTCCTAAAGCAGAAATTAAAGAGGAATTAAAAACTACAAAAGTGAATAATAATGCTGAAATTGAGAATAAAGAAGTTCCTAAAGCAGAAATTAAAGAGGAATTAAAAACTACAAAAGTGAATAATAATGCTGAAATTGAGAATAAAGAAGTTCCTAAAGCAGAAATTAAAGAGGAATTAAAAACTACAAAAGTGAATAATAATGCTGAAATTGAGAATAAAGAAGTTCCTAAAGCAGAAATTAAGGAGGAATTAAATAAGAAAAACTCTGAAAATATAGTAATAAAGCCTAAAACAGATACGAATAAAATTCTCATTGAAAAATCTAATCAAATTATTAAGGATCCTTTAGATGTAAAACCTAAAGTAAAACCTAAAAAAGAAATTCCTATCGAAAAAAAGCCTTTTAATGAATTTATTAATGATCATTTAATTCCTGAAATTATTAAAGAGTTTAAGATTAGAGGAAAGGTTATAGAGGTTATCAATATTAAGAAGACTAATAGACCAATTTCAGAAGATATCTGTTGGGTTATTTATTGTGAGATCAAAGAGACATGTAATTTCTGGTTGTCCTTTGAAAAAGAAGATATTACATCTCTAAAGAGTTTTTCGTTATGTAAAAACTATGAAAAGCCAAGTATTATCGAGTCTTTTTTAATTGATGAAAAGAAAATTACCCTAAAACTTATAATTTCTAGGATTCTGCAAAGACTTAATGGTCAGAAATTAATTGGTGCAAACTAAAATTACAAAAATGACACCTAGTTAACTTTTTCCTCAAAAAATCAAACAATAGTAAATAATAGTAGTAATGATTATATAAAAATGGTCCAAACTCCAGATACTAAAAATAAAACCAATGTCAATAGAGGTAAAGATCCTGCTAAAGAAACTATCCTTACCCCTAGATTCTATACTACCGATTTTGATGAAATGGCTAAGATGGATTTATCCATTAATGAAGAAGAGTTAGAAGCTATTTGTGAGGAGTTTAGAAAAGATTACAATAGGCATCATTTTGTAAGAAATAAAGAATTTGAAGGGGCTGCTGATAAGCTAGATCCTCAAACTAGAGAAGTATTTATTGAATTTTTAGAACAAAGTTGTACTTCTGAATTTTCAGGATTTTTATTATATAAAGAATTAAGTAGAAGAATCAAAGATAGAAATCCATTATTAGCAGAATGTTTTGCTCATATGGCGAGAGATGAAGCAAGGCACGCTGGTTTTTTAAATAAATCCATGAGTGATTTTAACTTACAATTAGATCTAGGTTTCTTAACTGCAAATAAAGACTATACATTTTTTAAACCTAAGTTTATTTTTTATGCCACATACCTATCAGAAAAAATTGGTTATTGGAGATATATTGCCATTTATAGGCACTTTGAAAAAAATCCAAATAATAAAATTTTTCCTATCTTCAATTTCTTTGAAAACTGGTGTCAAGATGAGAATAGGCATGGAGACTTTTTTGATGCCTTAATGAAGGCACAGCCTTCAACAGTGAGAGGTTTTCAAGCTAAGTTATGGTGCAGATTCTTCCTTTTAGCTGTCTTTGGTACTATGTATATAAGAGATGTCGGAAGGAAAGAGTTTTATGAAGCCCTTGGATTAAATGCAAGAGAATATGATGTATATGTTATAGAAAAAACTAACGAAACTGCAGCCAGAGTATTTCCAGTGGTTCTTGACGTTAATCATCCCTCGTTTTATAAACGCCTTGAATTTATTATTGAAAATAATAAGAATCTTTCGAAGATAGATAAAGAAAAAGGAAATAATTTTATTAAATTAACTAAAAAGTTACCTTACTTTATTTCAAACGGTTATCAATTATTAAGACTATACTTATTAAAACCCTTAAATAGTGATGAATTTCAACCTGCAATCAGGTAATTATTAATATTTAAGAAAAATTAATAAAAAAATGGTGTCCACTGAGTATTTAGCTAAAGAAATAAATTTCGAAGATTCAAATAAAAAATTGTTAGAAGATATTATTAATATTGGCTTAAATTTAGGTGCGGATTTTGTAGAAATTTTTCTAGAAAATACAGATAATATTTCAGTATTAGTAGAAGAAGATTTTATTACAAGTGTCAGTCCATCCTTTGGTAAAGGTGCTGGTATAAGAATTTTTAAGGATAAAAGAGATGGTTTTGTAAGTACTAACGATTTATCTAAAGATGGTTTAATTAAGTCTATTTCACAAGCTGTTCAAATGCTTGACATAACGGAAACATCCTCTCATAACAAATTTCAAGGTTTAGAAGATTTAAGAAATTATAGTGACAGAAAAAATGATTGGCTAAAAAAGGTGCCATTAGTTGATGAAATTGGTGAAAAACTTTTACTAAGTACAGCTTCTCTTAAAAAAGATCCAAAAGTTAATATTAGGAAAAGTAGTTACGCAAGAAATTGGCAGCAAGTTCTAATAGCTTCAAGTGACGGAACATTTGCAAAAGATATTAGACTTCACCAAACAGTCGGTTTAAATTTAATTGCAACTGATAGACAATATCGTTCTTCTGGTAGTAGGCGTTTTGGTTCCTCAGATAATCCAAATGATCTTAGAAATTGGGATTACGAAAATGCCTCTAATGAAGTTTTAGAGAGTTCAATGAATATGCTCTATGCAGATTATGTTGAAGCTTGTCAAAAACCAGTTGTTCTAGCTAATAAATTTGGGGGAGTTATTTTTCATGAGGCTTGTGGTCATTTACTTGAAACCACTCAGATTGAAAGAGGTACTACACCTTTCGCAAATAAATTAAATAAGAAGATTGCTCATGAGGCTGTAACCGCAGTAGATGAAGGTCTTTCTGATAATTCATTTGGATCTCTATCCGTAGATGATGAAGGAATGGAACCCGAGAGATCAATATTAATTAAAGATGGAATTCTAAAAAAATTTATTTCTGATAGAGCTGGTGAACTTAGAACTGGACATAAGAGAACTGGCAGTGGTAGAAGACAAAACTATGCTTATGCTGCTGCCTCAAGAATGAGAAATACTTTTATTGCAAAAGGAGATTATACAAAAGAAGAATTAATAAATAGTATCAGTGATGGCTTATATTGCAAATCTATGGGTGGAGGAAGTGTTGGAGCTACTGGCCAATTTAATTTTGCAGTAGAAGAAGGATATTTAATTAAAAATGGAAAATTAACTAAGCCTGTAAAAGGTGCAACTTTAATAGGTGAAGCTAAAGAAGTTATGCCAAAAATTTCGATGTGCGGAAATGATCTTGAGTTAGCACCTGGATTTTGTGGATCTGTAAGTGGCAGTGTTAACGTTACCGTTGGTCAACCTCATATAAAAGTTGATTCAATTACTATTGGTGGCAGATGAATTATGGATGTTACTAAAATTGCTGATTACATAAAAGAAGGTGCTAAAACTCTAAATATTTATAAATGGGATTTTGGAGCGAGCTTTTCTAATGATTTTTCTGTACAAATTGATAAGGGTGTTGCTAAACAATTAAAAGCATCGCAGAAACAAGTTTTAACTTTAAGAGTTTGGAATGATAACGATCTTGTAGGAATTACAACAACCAGCGATTTAAGTGAAAGTGGCCTTAAAAAGGCACTTTTTCAGGCAAATCTTGCTTCAGAGTATGGGAATAAAAATGAAAAAACAGATTTTTCCCCCTTATCAAAAGATCCAATAAAATTATTAAATACAAAAAAAATTAATCCATCAGGTATTAAAAAACTTCTTACGGTTTTAAGAATTGCTGAAACAAAGTTACTGAAGAAACATGAGGCTATAAAGTCAATACCTTATAACGGCCTTTCTGAAAGTTTTTTTAAAAGAGTCTATGCTAACAGTGATGGTGCTTCCAGAAGTTTTGAAAACAGTCAGGCAGCTCTTTATTTATATGCAAGAGCCGAGGAAAAAGATAAAAAACCTAGAAGCTCTGGAGCCGTTAAAATAGGATATTCATTAGATGATATTGACTTAGATTCTTGTATTGAGGAAGCAGCGGAGAAAACTATCTCACATTTAAATTATTCTCCTATAGATACAGGTAAATATAAGATATGCCTATCTCCTGAGGCATTTTTAACTTTACTGAATGCATTTAGTTCAATGTTTAATGCTAGGAGTATCCTTGATGGAGTTAGTATTTCTTCAAAAGATTCAATTGGAGAAATAGTATCAAATCCTTCTTTAAATCTCTATGATGATGGACTACATGAAAAAAATATATCTTCGGTACCTTTTGATGGAGAGGGAACACCCACTAAAAGAATATGTATTATTAATGAAGGAAAACTAGCAAATTTTATTCACTCTGAATCAACAGCCAGAGTCTTTAAAACAAAACCCACAGGTCATGCAGGAATTGGTTCTAAAGTTTCAGTTTCGCCTGATTGGCTAGTAGTAGAAAAATCAAATAATTCTTCTTCATTAGTAGAAAATTTAAATCATAAAAATTATCTAGAAAAATATATA
>Ga0209433_10000108_pt1 | contig 24421 bp, 14 predicted proteins | sample METZYME_5_50m_FD_187552 | JGI IMG/M metagenome (GOLD analysis project Ga0209433, IMG submission 187552) | Marine microbial communities from oxygen minimum zone in mesopelagic equatorial Pacific - METZYME_5_50m (SPAdes) (version 2) | ecosystem: Environmental > Aquatic > Marine > Oceanic | place...
TGTTTTAAAACTTAAAAAAGATTTAAAAAAATAATGTACGTAATAACAAGAAATATTAAAATTTTGTCCTTCTCACTAGTAATTTTAGGGTTACTTGGAATAGGATACGGTTTTTATAACGCACCAAAAAATATAGAGCAGTCTAAAGAAATCATGGCTAATAAGCATCATGATTCTCATGGTCATGATTCACATTCCTCACATTCTCCAGATTCTCATGACTCACATTCCTCAGATTCTCATGGATATGACTCACATTCTGAAGGTTCTCATCAAATGTCTCATGATGAACATGTATTTCATCAATTAGCTAATCGACCTTGGGCAGCATTATATGTGGCAGCCTTTTTCTTTTTTATGATATCTCTTGGGACCCTGGCATTTTACGCTATTCAAAGAGCATCACAGGCAGGTTGGTCTCCAGTATTGTTTAGAGTAATGGAGGGAATTACCGGATACTTATTACCTGGCGGACTACTGGTTTTGATAATATTAGTTTTATCCGTAATGCATTTAAACCACCTTTTTATATGGATGGATCCTGAAATTGTTGAACATGATAAAATTATTAAGGCAAAAAGTGGTTATTTAGACCCATATTTTTTCTTGATTAGAGGCTTTATTTATCTTGCTGGTTGGAGTTTGTACAGATATATTTCTAGAAGATTCTCTATAGCTCAAGATAATTCAAATGATAATAAATATCACATCAAAAATTTCAAACTTGCAGCAGGATTTTTAGTATTCTTTTTAGTTACCGAATCTATGATGTCGTGGGATTGGATTATGTCAATTGATCCACATTGGTTTAGTACACTATTTGGGTGGTATGTATTTGCAAGTATGGCTGTTTCAGGTGTTACTACAATAGCATTAATTTCAATATACCTTAAAGGCAAAGGTTATCTACCAAATGTTAATGATAACCACATCCATGATCTAGGTAAGTTTATGTTTGGATTTAGTGTTTTCTGGACTTATTTATGGTTTTCGCAGTTCATGTTAATTTGGTATTCAAACATTCCCGAAGAAGTCGTGTATTTTATATCTAGAATTGAGGATTATACAATTCCCTTTTGGGGCATGGTAGTAATCAACTTTATTTTACCATTCTTGATTTTAGTAAGTAGTAATTTCAAGAGAATTAATTGGATTATTGTAATGGCTGGAATCATAATTTTATTTGGTCATTATATTGATGTATTCAATATGATAATGCCATCCGCTGTTGGAGATCAATGGGGAATTGGAATTCCCGAGATTAGCTCAGTTATGTTTTTTGGAGGAATATTTATTTATGTAGTGTTTTGGACATTAACCAAAGCTCCATTAGAAGCAAAAGGAGATCCGTATAATGAAGAAAGTAAAAGGTTTGTTTATCCATTTTAAATGATTTAGAAGAATGACAATAGTTTTATCAATAATAACAGTAATACTTCTCTCAATTTCAGTTTGGCAAATTGTCAAGATATTTGAGGTTGCTAACCTTGGTAAAAAAAGAGATGATTCCCAGATTGCGAATTACAAGGATAATGATCTCCAAGGAAAGCTAATGTTTGCATTTTTAGTTTTCATCTATTTGGTTACAATTTTCTCATTTGTTTCATATACTAAAGTATTATTACCTGAAGCTGCATCAGAGCATGGAGGAACTTATGATACTTTATTTTTTATATCATTTGCATTAATAATGTTCGTTCAAATTGTTACTCAAGCTCTTCTACATTATTTTTCATACAAGTACAGAGGTTTAAAAAATACAAAAGCTAGTTTTATAACTCATGATAATAAACTTGAATTTATTTGGACAATAATACCTGCAATAGTATTATTTGGACTTATATTATATGGTATGACTACTTGGTCACAAATAATGAATTTTGAGGAAGATGAGGATGCGTTGGTTATCGAACTTTATGCACAGCAATGGAACTGGAAAGCTAGGTATGCAGGTGCTGATAATGTTCTTGGAGATGCAAACGTTAGATTTTTGAATGATTATGATGGAAGAAATACCGTCGGAATTGACTCATCTGATCCTAATGGTTTAGATGATATTGTGGTAACCCAAGAATTTCATTTACCAGTCGATAGAAAAGTAATTTTTAAGTTCAGATCCCAGGATGTTTTACACTCTGCATATATGCCACACTTTAGAGCTCAAATGAATTGTGTTCCCGGGATGATTACTCAATTCTCGTTTACACCAACTATTACAACTGCTGATATGAGGATGAATTCAGATGTTGTTGATAAAGTAAACAGAATAAATAAAATTAGGTATGAGAATAGTCAAGAATTAATCGCAAAAGGTGAAGAATCTTTAGAGCCATATCAATTTGATTATTTACTTTTGTGTTCTAAAATTTGTGGATCATCTCATTATAATATGCAAATGAAAATAATAGTTGAGTCAAAAAAAGACTTTGAAAAATGGATAAACCAACAACAAACTTTTTCAGAAATTATACAACAATAAATAAAATTTATAAGAATGTCTGTAGCAGTAAATAATAATGTAGATAACCATGATGAACATGTTCATCACCACAAGGAGACCTTTATAACTAAATGGATATTTAGTCAAGATCATAAGATGATTGCAAAACAATACTTCATTATGGGAGTTTTTGTTATGGGTATAGTCGGGGTTTTAATGTCACTTCTTTTTAGGTTACAGCTTGCTTGGCCTGAGGAATCTTTTTATGTTTTTGATTTATTTCTAGGAGATAGATGGGCTCCTGACGGAGTAATGGATCCTAATATTTATTTAGCTCTTGTCACAATACATGGTACTATTATGGTATTTTTTGTATTAACGGCTGGATTAAGTGGTACGTTCAGCAACCTTTTAATACCATTACAAATTGGAGCTAGGGATATGGCATCTGGTTTTCTTAATATGTTGGCTTTCTGGCTCTTTTTTCTTTCTAGTGTTATAATGCTCGCGTCACTGTTTGTTGAGGCTGGTCCAGCCGCAGCTGGTTGGACAATTTATCCTCCATTAAGTGCATTGCCCCAGACTCAGCCAGGCTCTGGTTTAGGAATGACATTATGGCTAGTATCAATGGCCTTTTTTGTTGCATCATCCTTACTGGGTTCCTTAAATTATATAGTTACAGTTCTGAATTTACGTACAAAAGGGATGACCTTTTTTAGACTTCCTTTAACAATTTGGGCATTTTTTATTACTGCTATAATAGGAGTTATTTCATTTCCGGTATTGTTGTCTGCTGCTTTGTTGTTAATCATGGACAGAAGTTTTGGAACCTCATTTTTCTTATCTGATATTTTTGTTCAAGGCGAGGTTCTTCACTACCAAGGTGGATCACCTGTTTTATTTGAACACTTGTTTTGGTTCCTTGGACACCCGGAAGTGTATATTGTATTATTGCCAGCATTAGGTATTACATCTGAAATAATTGCTACCAATGCTAGAAAACCAATTTTTGGATATAGGGCAATGGTAGCTTCAATTCTTGCAATTGCATTTTTATCAACTATAGTTTGGGGTCATCACATGTTCATTACTGGTATGAATCCATTTTTGGGTTCAGTTTTCACATTTACAACCTTATTAATTGCAATTCCATCAGCTGTTAAGGCTTTTAATTACATTGCTACGCTATGGAAAGGAAACTTACAATTAAATCCAGCAATGCTATTTTCAATTGGCTTAGTTTCAACATTTATAACAGGCGGATTAACTGGAATTATTTTAGGAGATAGTGCTTTAGATATAAATGTTCATGATACATATTTCGTAGTTGCTCACTTCCATTTGGTTATGGGTATTTCCGCATTGTACGGACTTTTTGCTGGTGTGTATCATTGGTTCCCGAGACTTTATGGAAGAATGTTGAACAAATCTCTAGGATATGTTCATTTTTGGATTACTGCTGTTGGGGCATATGGAATATTTTTCCCGATGCATTTTGTAGGGATGGCTGGTTTACCCAGACGATATTACACCAATACTGCATTCCCATATTTTGATGATTTAGCAGATATTAACGTATTGATTACAGTATTTGCATTAATTACTGGATTAGCTCAATTGGTGTTTTTATACAATTTCTTTTACAGTATGTATTTTGGTAAAAAATCAATTCAAAATCCATGGAAATCTAATACATTAGAGTGGACTGCACCAGTTGAACATATTCACGGAAATTGGCCAGGAAAGATTCCACAAGTTTTTAGATGGGCATACGACTATAGTAAGCCAGGAAAAAAAGAAGATTTTGTTCCTCAATCAGTTCCAATAGCTGAGGGTGAAAAAATTACAGAGCATTAATTCGTTACTGCACGCTAGAAAGGATTAATTTTTGTTTTGACTATATTTGATTATGAACGAGAATCTTGATCCTAGCAAAGAAAATTTTAGTTCTGAAGAAATAGAAATTGATAAGGCTTTAAGACCACTTTCATTTTCTGATTTTAATGGTCAAAAACAGGTTATTGATAATTTAAAAGTATTTGTCCAAGCTGCTAATGAAAGAGAAGAAGCTTTGGACCACACCTTGCTTCACGGCCCACCGGGTCTTGGCAAAACAACATTGGCTCACATATTAGCAGAAGAATTAGGAGTTTCTTTAAAAGTATCTTCAGGGCCAGTCATTGATAAGCCTGGAGATTTAGCAGGACTGTTAACTAGTTTAGAGAGCAGAGATGTACTTTTTATTGATGAAATACACAGATTATCACCTGTTGTTGAGGAGTATCTATACTCTGCAATGGAAGATTATAAGATTGATATAATGATTGAATCAGGACCTAATGCAAGATCTGTTCAAATAAATTTGAATGATTTTACGCTAATAGGAGCAACAACTAGATCAGGTCTACTAACTGCCCCCATGAGGGCTAGGTTTGGCATTAATAACAGACTTGAATATTATAATGTAGAGATTTTATCATCAATAGTAAAAAGAAGCTCAGACATATTAGATATAAGAATTGATAATGATGCTGCTAATGAAATAGCAGGTAGAAGTAGAGGTACACCAAGAATTTGTAATTCTTTACTGCGTAGGGTGAGAGATTTTGCTCAAATTAAAGGAGATGGCAATATTGATATTGAAATTACTAAGTATGCATTAAAATCATTAAATGTTGATAAATTTGGCCTCGACGAAATGGATAATAAAATACTGACAACTTTGATAAAAAAATTCAATGGACAACCCGTGGGGATAAATACATTATCAACTGCTGTCTCTGAAACAGCAGAAACAATTGAGGAAGTTTATGAACCTTTTTTAATACAAGAAGGTTTTTTATTAAGAACACCAAGAGGAAGACAAGTAACTAAGAAGGCATATAAACATTTAGATATTCCTATATCCAATAAGCAAAAAGACTTATTTGATTAATTATTATTATGAATTTTAAGTCATTTAATACAGAATTTATTAAAAATAAAGCAATTGAATTAGGTTTTATTTCATGTGGAATATCTAAATCTGGTTTTTTAGAAGATGAAGTTTATAGATTTGAATACTGGTTAAAAAATAATTATCATGGGAAGATGTCATACATGGAAAGAAATTTTGATAAGCGAATGGATACTACCAAATTAGTTGAAGGTTCAAAAAGTGTTATTTCATTGTTATACAATTATTACCCAGAAAACAAAATTGACGATAAGAATAATTTCAAAATATCGAAATACGCTTACGGTAAAGATTATCACTTTATAATTAAGGATAAACTCAAAACATTGCTTAATGATATGAGAGAGGAAATTGGAGATATACACGGTAGAGTTTTTGTTGATTCCGCTCCAATTTTAGAAAGAGCTTGGGCAAAAAAAAGTGGATTGGGTTGGGTTGGTAAAAACACAAATTTAATTAATAAGAAAACAGGATCATTTTTTTTTATTGCGGAGATAATAGTCGATTTAGAATTAAATTATGATAATGAAGTTAAAGATTATTGTGGTTCTTGCACTGCTTGTTTAGATTCTTGCCCTACTAATGCTCTTTATGAACCTTATAAGATTGATGCCTCAAAATGTATTTCATATTTTACTATTGAGTTAAAGGAGCAATTTCCAGACGATCTTAAAAAAGATTTTAACGATTGGATTTTTGGTTGTGATATATGTCAGGATGTTTGTCCTTGGAACAAACTATCTAAATCTAGTGATGAACCTCTTTTAAAACCAAAGGAGGAGATTAAACAATATACCAAAAAAGACTGGATTGAATTAACTGATGAAGTCTTTAATGTTGTGTTTAAAGAAAGCCCCCTGAAAAGAACAAAGTATCAAGGTTTAAAAAGGAATATTAAATATGCAAGTCAACAACTTTAATAAATTCCCCAAGATTGAATTACACTTACACCTAGATTGTAGTTTAAGTTTTGATGTCGTTAATAAAATAGATTCTAATATCGATTTTGAAGAATATATATCTTCATTTCAGGCAGGATCGAGTTGTTCCTCATTAAAAGACTATATAAGCTGTGCGGATAGGGCAATTGAACTAATGCAAACAAAGGAAAATTTAGAATTAATTGTTGAAGATTTATTTACTCAGCTTCTTAATGATAATGTTATTTATGCAGAAATAAGGTTTGCTCCTTTACTGCATTATGAAAAAGGTCTTGATGCTAAAAAAGTTGTTGAGATAATATGTAATGCAGCATCAACACAATCTAAAAAACACAATATTGATTACGGACTTATATTATGCACTTTAAGACATTATTCGGAAGATGAAAGTTTACAAACTGTAAAGCTAGTTAAGCAATTTATAGAAAAAGGTGTTGTGGGTTTTGATATTGCTGCTGATGAAGCAGGATACCCAATTGACAATCATGTTGAAGCATTTAACTATGCCAAAAAGAATAATTTAAATATTACAGCCCATGCAGGCGAAGCTAAAGGTCCTGAAAGTATATGGGAAACAATAAATGATTTACATGCCAAAAGAATTGGACATGGTGTTAGGTGTATGCAAGATAAAAAGCTGGTTAGTTTTTTAGCTGATAATAATTATCATCTAGAAATTTGTTTAACAAGCAATATTAAAACAAAAACATTCAATTCGTTCAAAGATCATCCACTTAATCAAATATATGATTCGTCAATTTCTTTAAGTTTAAATACTGATGGTAGAACAATTTCTGACACCAACCTTTCTAAAGAATACTTAATCGCTAAGGAAAAATTTAAGTGGGATAATAATAAGATTCTGCAATCTAACTTGAATGCAGTAGAACATTCATTTACAACCAATAAAATAAAAAGTAAGTTAAGAAGAATGTTGAAGTCAGCTTTTTGAGCCCCATAGTTCAACGGATAGAACAAAAGTTTCCTAAACTTTAGATCTAGGTTCGATTCCTAGTGGGGCTACTAGTTTAATCTTGAAATGCTTTTCTGTTTGGGTTTGTATGCTTTTGTAAAACTCTTTGTGATTCAGTTTTAACTAAATTATTTTTTCTTAATGACCAGAGTAATGTTGCAGCCTCTTTATAAGTTTTTTTCACATCAACTATTCTCTCAGGGTAGTTTTTCCCAATAAAAAAGTCATATGATTTTTCCTCAAAGTGATTAATCTTCCATGGCTCATGAATTAACTTTAAGGGAAGTTTTTTTAGCTCAGGAATCCATTCTTTGATGAATAAAGCATCTTTATCATGTTCCAAAGAATTCTTAATAGGGTTATAAATTCTAATCATATTTATGCCAGTTTCGCCGGCTTGCATTTGAAATTGGGGATAATGAATACCTGGCTCAAAATCTAAGAATAGAGAAGCAAGATATTTGACACCTACTTGCCATGGTTGCCATAAATGGTGTGTAAGAAAAGAAACTAATAAAGCTCTCATCCTAAAGTTAATATATCCTGTGTTTATTAAACATCTCATGCTAGCATCAACTAATGGGTATCCTGTCTTGCCGTTTTTCCATGCTGTTATGTAATCCTCATTAATTTTTTTATCAATTTTTTCGTATCCTCTGTTAATGCTTCTAAATTCTATATCAGATTCCATTTCAAATTTCTGAATGAAGTGTGCCTGCCATCTTAACCTTGACGTAAAAGAATTAAAATGAAATTTTGAATTTCCCTTAAAAACTTCATTTTTAGCCAACTGCCAAACATACCTTGTAGATAAATTTCCCCACGAAAAGTATGGGGATAGTCTTGAACAACTAGTTCTTGAGTCCAAAGGTTTACTAATATTAGTTTGATAGTTTTTGAAGCGTTCACTCAAAAATGATTTTAGATATTTTAAACCTTCAGATGTCCCGCCTTTCTGAAATTTATATTTGCTTTTTTTAACAAAGATTTTTTTTGTCTGAAGAATATCATCATTTAAATTTAAAAAATCACTTTCATTACAATCCAATTCAATTATGCTCATTTTCATATAATTATTCCAATCCCTAATCCAATTTGATCTATTGATTCTTCCTCTAAAAACACCATTTCTAATCTCTTCAATCCACTTGATATTATTTTTTTTACAAAAATCAATTGTTTTTAAGTCTCTTTTGTAGCTATTGCTGAGTCCAGTTTCAGTATGTGAAAAAATTTTATTTATCTTAAAATTTTCTGATATTTTATTCAAAAAAGTAATAAGATCTAGATCATACGTATGAACCTTTGTCTTGTAGCTTTTCAAAGAATAATTTAAATCTATAATGGATTCTTTTATAAAGTCCCAATGTCTATTTGAATAATGCTCATCTTTTATTAATTCTGGTTCAAAAAGATAAAACAAAAGAGTGGGGTATTCATCATCACAAGACATTTGAAGAGGTACATTATCTATTAACCTAAGATCTCTTTTAAACCAATAAAGATTAACTATTTCTTTTGACATTTAATTGACAACTAGTTTTTTCTAATTAATTGAATTGAGGAATAAAATAATATTTGAAAATATATCACATATACTATCATAAAATATTGTTCAAAAATTCTTTTGTTTTATTTTGGTTTTTTCTTTTCATTCAACGAGATTTACCACAAAATAAACAATACCCATGCCAAATATTTCCATAAAAAAATGAATATTTCCACTGTTGACATAGTTGTATTTTCATCTTATTGTTTATTGATTTTGTTTATTGGATTATATGTTTCCAGAGATAAAAAAGGTAAAGAAAAAAGTGCTGAGGATTATTTTTTGGCTGGTAAGTCTTTACCTTGGTGGGCCATAGGTGCTTCACTTATAGCAGCGAACATTTCAGCCGAACAATTTATTGGGATGTCTGGATCTGGTTTTGCCTTAGGGTTAGCTATTGCATCATACGAGTGGATGGCAGCTATTACTTTGTTAATAGTAGGGAAATATTTTTTACCAATATTTATTGAGAAAGGTCTGTACACTATTCCTGAGTTTATTGAAAAAAGATTTAGTACCGAGCTCAAAACTATTCTTGCAATTTTTTGGATATCTCTTTTCGTCTTTGTTAACCTTACTACTGTTTTATATCTAGGTGGTCTTGCCCTTGATACCGTGATGGGAACCGGCGATGGATCAATTTTATTAAATTCTATAATAGGGCTTGCTTTGTTTGCTGCAGCATACTCATTGTGGGGTGGCCTTGCTGCAGTCGCTTGGACTGATGTTGTTCAGGTAATTGTATTGGTCTTTGGTGGTTTAATGATGACTTACTTTGCTCTTCTTAATCTTGGAGACGGCGGAAGTGCAATTGATGGATTGAGATACGTTTATGAAACTGTTCCAGAACGGTTTTCCATGATTTTATCAAAAGGTGAAATAATTACACCAAATGGAAAAGACGCTTGGTTTGATCTTCCTGGACTAGCTGTTTTGATAGGCGGTATGTGGGTTGCAAATTTATATTATTGGGGTTTTAACCAATACATAATTCAGCGAACATTAGCTGCTAAAAGTTTGGAGGAAGGACAGAAAGGAATTGCTTTTGCAGCTTTTTTAAAATTACTTATTCCAATTTTTGTTGTTTTACCTGGGATAATTGTCTATGTTATGAATCTTGATTCAACGGGGACTTTAGCTATTGACTCACTAGATCAAGGTTTTATAGGTGCTAATGGTTCAATAGTAAATGATAATGCCGCTCCATGGCTTATAAAAGAGGTCATTCCTGTTGGTTTAAAAGGATTGATACTTGCTGCATTAGCTGCAGCGATAGTTTCATCGCTTGCATCAATGGTAAACTCTACATCAACAATTTTTACAATGGATATTTATAAGTCAATTATTAATAAAAATGCTGATGATAAATCATTGGTGAGGGTAGGGAGATTTGCAGGACTTGCTGCCTTGATCATTGCTATTATCATTGCCCCTCAATTAAAGAGTTTAGGACAGGTATTTCAATACATTCAAGAATATACTGGTGTTGTAAGCCCTGGAATATTAGCTGTTTTCATAATGGGACTTTTTTATAAAAAAGCAAGTAATAATGGAGCTATTTATGGTGTTATTGCTTCAATGCCAATTGCTATGTATTTTAAAGTAGGACCAAATGGTTGGTCATCACTTTCAATTTTTAGCCATCAAGTTCCTTTCATGAATCAAATGTTAATTACTTGTATTTTAACAATGCTTATCATTTATATTGTTAGTAAAATTGAAGGTGACAAGGAAGACCCAAAAGGCATAGTAATAACAAAAACATTGTTTAAAACATCTCCAGCTTTCAATATTTCTGCTTTTGCCGTGTGCATAATTACAGTATTTTTGTACGCTTTTTTCTGGTAAAAAAAAAACAAAATTTCTATTATAAAAATTTATTTAAATTATTATGCGTGCATAATATATATTTGTTTATATTTACATTCAAATTACTATGCGTGCATAATAATTTTAAGAACTATTTAAACAACTAGAAAATAACAACTAACAACTAGAAAAACAATCTAACTCAAAGTTAATTTTTATGAAAAGTCAAATAATAAGAATCCTTGTTATTGTATTTGGATTCACTCTGGCTATTAATGGTCAACAGGGCACCATAACTGGATCTGTTTCAGACTCCAATACAAATGATCCCTTGCCTGGCGTTAATGTCATAGTTAAAAACACGACGAATGGAACGAACACAGATTTCAATGGTAATTTTTCTGTTAATAATGTAAAGCAAGGTGACGTCTTAGTCTTCTCTTACATTGGATACAAAACACTTGAATATACTGTAGCTGATTCATTTAATGTTTCAATCTCACTTGATGAAGATATTGAAGCACTTGAGCAAGTCGTTGTTCTTGGTTACGTAAGCCAAAAAGCATCAAATATTTCCGGTGCCGTTTCTACGGTTGGAGGAGATGATGTAGATAAATTAAAACCTGTAAGAATGGAAGATGCCCTGCAGGGTCTACCAGGTGTCAATATGTTTTCAAACGGATCTCCTGGTTCCAAGCCAACTGTTATAATTAGAGGTATAACCTCTTACACAGGAAACGATCCTTTGGTAATAGTTGATGGAATCAATCAAAGTCTTGATGACATGAACTCTCTAGAACCATCTGATATTGAAAGTATTTCCGTATTGAAAGATGCTTCAACTACTGCACTCTATGGTGTAAAAGGTGGAAATGGTGTAATCGTTATTACAACAAAGAAGGGCTCTAGAAATCAAGAGGCTAAATTTACTTTTAATACATCTTACGGCCAACAGTCCCCAGAGAAAACTATTGGTGTATTGAACGCAACCGAATATGCAGCTATATTAAATGAAATGAGTCTTTCATCTGGTGGAGGCTTAATTTTTTCAGATTTATCAAGCCTTGGAAATGGTACAGATTGGCAAAAAGAAATTTTCAGAATTGATGCTCCAATCATAACAAACAATATTTCAGTTTCTGGTGGCTCAAATAATACATCTTATTTTATATCAGCTGGATTTACAGGTCAAGAAGGTATACTTTATGGTGGTGATAAACAATACTTTGATAGATCTACATTTAGAGCAAACTTTAATACAGATTTATCAAGTAAGCTAAATATGCAGATAAGTAATAGATATACTAATATTAAAGACAGTGGACTTGGTGATATTATATTTAACGCATTAAATATGTCCCCAACAACACCAGTATTTGCAGATGATGGATCATACGGAATTAGTAATACAATTACCCAAGAAATTAAAAACCCAATGGCTCAAATTGCAAACTCATATGGTGAGGGAAATACCAATTCAATTTCGGGAAAGTTTGAGTTGCAATATGATTTATTAAAAGATTTGAAAATTACATCCAGATTGGGTTATACATATGTAAATATAAAATCAAAAGGTTTCACACCTTATCAATTTTATGGTGTTGGCCACAATGCTACGAATGCAAATGCAGATTTAACCCCCATAACATCAACTGATGCTGATGGAAATATAACCCAAACTTGGAATAGCGTTAATGAAAATTCTACATCATATTTTAATTATACATATGACATAAATGCAAATTATAATTTTTCAATTGATGACCATAATCTAAGTGTTTTTGCTGGGTTTCAAATAGCAAAGAATACGGGAGGTGCTGTATATGGTTCTAAAGTTGGTGTGCCATTTAACTCTTGGACATATGCTGACCTAAGTTCAGCAACAGGTCCTCAAGACGAGGAAAGTACTGGATCATGGCAATTTGTTGGAAGAAGTGTTTCAATGATAGCTAGAGCTGAGTATGATTTCAATGAAAAGTACTTAGCTTCCGTAACTGTCAGGAGAGATGGATCGACAAGCTTTGGAGAAAATAATAAATTTGGAATATTCCCGTCCGCTTCCTTAGGATGGGTCGCTTCAAATGAAGATTTTTTTAACTCAAATGCAATAAACTTTTTTAAGATAAGAGCTAGTTATGGTTCGGTGGGAAATGATAATGCAAGTTCTCAGTTTGGAACAATCACAACTTTTCCTAAATACACATTTGGAGGTAACATAGTTACTGGATCTGCTTTAGATGGAATTCCAAACTTAGATGTTTCTTGGGAAAACCAAGTTCAAACAAATGTTGGCTTTGATTTGAGAATGTTTGATTCTAAACTTTCATTAACTGTGGATTACTTCCAAAAAACAGTTGACGATCTATTGTTTAACCCAACATTATCGCTCTATCTAGGTACACCAAATTATCCATCAGCTAATATTGGAAAAACTGAAACAAGTGGTTTCGATATCAACCTTGGATATAAAACTGATTCGTCTAAGGATATATCTTTTGCAACTAATATAAGTTTTACAACAGCTGAAAACCTAGTTAAAGAAATTGCTAATGGTGATAAATATATTTGGGGAGCTGGATATGGTATCCCATACAATAACTTGGTTAGATTTCAAGAAGGTGAATCACCAGGTATATTTTGGGGATATTTGACAGATGGAATCTTCCAAAATCAGTCAGAAGTTGACAATCATGCAACTCAACCTAATGCTCAGCCTGGCGATATCAGGTTCGTTGATGTTAATGGTGATGGTGTTGTAAACGCTGACGATAGAACGAAAATTGGTGATCCTTTTGCTGATTTTTCAATCGGATGGAATTTCAACTTAAATGTTTATAATTTCGACTTAAGTGTTACAACTTATGGAACTTTTGGAAATGATATATTTAGAGGTTTCGAAAGAAATTTAAATTACACAAATAAGCCTGTCAGCGTTTTGGCTAGATGGACAGGTGAGGGTACAAGTAATTTTGAGCCTCGTGCTACTTTTGTTGACTCAAACAATAATGTTAGACCATCAACTAGGTATGTTGAAGATGGTTCTTATTTCAAAATTAAAAATGTTCAATTAGGCTATAACTTTAATGTATCTAATTCAAAAACATTGGATGCAGTAAGGCTTTATTTACAAGGTAAAAACCTAATGACATTCACAGATTATACTGGATACGATCCAGAGATGTCTTATGGTGTATTAGATACTGGAATTGACAGAGGAAATTATCCAAGTCCAAGGACTGTATCAGTTGGATTAAACGTTAAATTTTAATAAAAAAAAATGAAAAACTTAATTAATAAATTTTTAATATCAATCTCATTAATATTCTTCATGACTGGTTGTGATGAATATGTTGATTATGAAGCATCTGAAAATTACCAAATAGTTGCTGCTGATTACTTTAAATCTGCAAATGATTATGAATCAGCACTTGTCGGAGTATATGATGTCTTACAATGGACATTGTATAATTTCATGATTGGTGAAATTGCTTCAGACAACTCTCTATGTGGTGGTGAAAGTGCAAGTGACGTAATTGGTCTTCAAAAAATTGATGACATGATTCACGATCCTGTAAATGATCAACTGAAAAGAATTTGGCAATACATGTATGAGGGTGTAAATCGTGCAAACTATATGATTGAAAATAAGGATAAAATTGATTTTCCTAGAAAAAATGAACTATATGGTGAAGTACACTTTTTAAGAGCTTTCTTTTATTTTGAATTAGTCAAAATTTATGGAGACGTTCCATTATTTACAAACGGCAGATTAACTGCTGGTGATTCTGGCACGCTTAAAAGAGTATCAAAAGCTGATGTTTATTCAGTTATTGAGTCAGATTTACAAACTGCAATTGGAGCTTTACCTGCAAAGAAAAGTTTAGATGGTAGAGCTACATCTTTTACTGCTCATGCTCTACTCGGTAAAGTTTACCTATATCAGGAGAAGTTTTCTGAAGCTGCTAATATTTTAGAACCATTAGTTGGTTTGTATACTTTACCAGCAGATCCAGGAAGTGTTTTCTTGGTGGAGGGTGAAAATGGTCCAGAATCTGTATTTGAAATACAACATTCAAAAGAATCTAATGGATGGAACTGGGGATGGATGCCACAAGGTACAGAGGGTAATTTTTCAGTAATTCATCATGGGATTAGAGGTTACAATGGACCTGTATATTCATCTGGTTGGAGTTTCAATGTTCCAACTCAAGATTTAGTTGATGCATTTGAATCAGGTGATAAGAGAAAAAACGCATCTGTGCTAGATATTGTTGCTTGGGCTGATGCTAATTCTGCTCAATACAATGAAGGTTATGAGCACACAGGATATTTTAATAATAAGTATATACCTAGAGCAGGTTATTCAAAAAATACTACAGAGCTTAATTATGAAAATAATTATAGATATATAAGATATGCTGACGTACTATTAATGGCTGCAGAAGCCAATAATAGAGGTGGAATAAGTGACTCTAAAGCTCAAACATATTTAAATCAAGTTAGGAGCAGAGCTGGTGTTTCTGCAATTAATGAAACTGGTTCAGCTTTAACACAAGCAATATGGGACGAGAGAAGATTAGAGTTTGCAGGTGAAGGACATAGATTTTTTGATCTCGTAAGAACTGGGCAAGCTGCTAATGAAATTTCAGGATTTGTTGCTGGAAAGCATGAAGTATTTCCAATACCTCAGACTGAAATTGATATATCTGGTTTAACTCAAAACGCTGGTTACTAATAAATAATGTTAATATGAAAAATATATATAAAATTTTTAGTTCAATTTTCATCCTTTTTGTATTAATTGGATGTGCTGAGGACTTTAGTGATAATAATGAATTTGCTAAAAATATTGCTCCACCTAGTAATGTTTCTGCTACGTTCGACATTACGCAGGATAACACTGGATTGGTAACAATTACTCCAACGGGTGAGGGTGCTATTAGTTTTGTTGTTGACTATGGTGACGGCTCAGCTGTTTCATCATCAATAAAAACTGGTGGTAGTGTTCAGCATACTTTCAAAGAAGGTAATCACACTGTTAAGGTAACAGCAACTGGCTTGAATAATTTAACAACAACAGCTGATGTACCATTAGTAGTCTCTTTTAATGCTCCTGAGAATTTACAGGTTACAATTGAAAACGACACAAACGTGTCTAAAAAGGTTAATGTTACTGCTACCGCTGATTGGGCCACTGTATTTGATTTTGTGACAGGAGAAGCGGGTGCTGATCCTGTGACCGCTAACATTGGTGAAACTGCATCTTTCACTTATAAAGAGGCTGGAACTTACACTATTAAAGTAGTTGCTAGAGGTGCTGCCATTGCTACAACAGAATTATCACAGGAATTTGAGGTTACTGCTATTTTAGCACCGACTGTTTCTGCTCCAACACCACCTACTAGACCTTCGACAACTGTAGTTTCTGTATTTAGTGATGCATACACAGCTGTTGGAAATGTTAATATGAACCCAGATTGGGGTCAAATGTGGCAAGGAAGTGGATATGCGGAATTGGATTTAAATGGTGATAAGATTACTCACTATTCAAAGCTCAGTTACCAAGGTGTACAGTATGATAAAACAGATATTTCAGGAATGGAATATTTACATATTGATGCTTGGACCGCAGATCTAAATCAACTTAAGACATTTTTAATAAGAGAACCTGGTAACGCTAATCCTAGAGAGGTAGCAGTTTCAAAAGAATTGAAAAAGGATGAGTGGACCAGTTTAGACATTCCACTTACAGAATGGACAAGCCAAGGAATAACACTAGGAGATTTATTTCAATTCAAATTTGAAGGTGTAGATCAATGGGCTCAAGCAGATGTTTTTCTTGATAATATTTATTTCTGGAAAGAAAATTCTGTTGGATTACCAATTCATTTCGATAATGAGGAACCTTTCAAAGGTGTTGGAGGTGCTTCATTTGAATTAGCTACAGACCCAGATGATTCATCAAATAAAACTGGTAAAGTTACCAACGGTGGAAATGATTGGGAAACAGCTGAATTAATTTTAGATGAACCTATACAAGTTGTTTCTGGTGCTGATAACAAGTATTCTTTGAGAATTTATAATCCAACTGCTGATACTCACGAGTTGATGATGAAGTTAGAGCAAAGTGGTGATAATGAGTATATTGAGCTAAAACAAAATTTCTCTGCTCAAGGTTGGAATAACATAACATTTGATTTTTCAACTGTAACAGCTCAAGCATGGCCAAATCCTGGTGCTGCATGGGATGGTACAGCTGATTTCAAAAAACTTGTTTTCTTCATTGATGGTGGTAAAAAAGATACAGGTACATACCATATTGATGATATAATTAAAGGAGAGCCAGTAGTTACCAATCAAGCAGTTTTTGATGACTTTGAAGGTAATGGAACCATTACATGGGTAGAGGATGCTGCAGGACAATCAGTAGTTGATAATCCTAATGGATCAGGAAAAGTTTTAAAATATGAAGATACTGGTGGACAGTACGCTAATATAAGATTTGATTTAGCTGCTGATCATTCTAAGAAGTTTGATTTAACTACAAACAATATTTTCACTTTTAAAATTTATATTCCATCAAGTGGAGTAACTGGTTCATCGCCTAACCAGGTTGAGGTTAAGTTACAAGATGGGTCCAAAGACAGGCCATGGGAAGGACAGCATGGCATTATTGCTCCTTTAGAACTTGATAAATGGCAAAGTGTTTTAATTGACTTTTCTGAGAAAGCATCATCAACTGAGTTTAGTCGTATTGTTTTTCAAGTAAACGGAGAAAATAATAATGATAATGTCACTGCTTACATTGATGATTTCTATTATGAAGTTCCTCAAGCTCATGATGATTTTGAAGGTAATGGAAATATTCCTGCTTGGGCAGAGGATGCTGCGGGAATGTCAATAGTTGATAACCCATATAAGGAATCATTTAATAAGTCAAACAAAGTCATGAAATATGAAGATACGGGGGGTCAATATGCGAATGTCAGATTTGATTTAGATGCCGCAAAAACTGTAAAATTTGATTTATCAAATGCCAATAAAGTTTCAGTTGATGTCTATGTTCCTTCAAGTTCAATAACTGGAAGTCAAGACAATAAACTTTGGATAAAGTTACAAGATGGATCCAAAGATAGACCATGGGAAGGTCAGGTTACTAAAGAAAAAGCTATTGAGTTAGACAAATGGCAATATCTTGAGTTTGACTTCTCAGATCAAAAAGATCAAACTGCTTTTAGTAGATTATTATTACAATTCAATGGTGAGAATAATAATGATCAAGTAACAGCATATGTCGATAATCTATTTATTCACAGGTAAAATTTTAAATTAATAATTATGAAAAAATTTGATACACTTTTTAAAATCTTTTTAGCATCATTTACAATTTTTGTTTTTGTTGGCTGCGAGATCGACAGCTTTGCAGAAGAAGATGAATATACTTTCGGTGATATTACTGCACCTACAAATGTTCAGATTTCTGCTGCAATTGTTGGTAAAGATGCTGATAACCCGAATGGAGATGGGTCTGGTGAAGTGAATTTTTCTGGATCTGCTGATAATGCAATAACATACAAATATGTTTATGATGGCGTTGAGAAAATGAGTCCAGATGGAAATATTAAGATGACTTTTTCTAAACTAGGGCTTAATACTTACACTGTTACAATTGTAGCAATTGGTAAGGGTGGAACAACATCAAGTAAGGCTGTTACTGTTGATGTATTAGTAACTTACAGTCCACCCGCTGCTTTAGTAGCTGCTTTAACTACTGGAAAATGGAGAGTTAAAGCTGAGGAATGGAGGCATATGGGTGTTGGTCCATCTGATGCACCAGAGCCATGGTGGTGGGGTGCAAACCCATTTGACAAAGCCTCTACGGGAATGTATGACGACAGATATACATTTCATGCAGATGGTAAATTTGGTTTTGATGTAGGTCCTGATGGTCAAATCTTTGGAAAGGCTGATCCTATGGAAGCTGATTTAGGTGGAGACCGTGGTCAGACAAGAAATGGTGATAATGAGTTTACGAATTATCCTTTCGACAGCTTTGATAGTACTTGGTCAATTTCAGCACCAGGTGGTGTAGAAACCATTAATTTTTCTGGTTTAGGATTTATGGGATTTTATGTTGGGTCTCATGATTATGTAATTCTAGCTAGATCATCTAATAGGATGGTGCTTAGAACAGTTGGTTCAGGAGGTTTAGGATGGTTTTGGATTATTACCAACGACAACTAATAATAGAGACTGGTTTTTTGTTTTTGTTTGATAAGAGTTTGGAGAGGGTTTTGAATCCTCTCAAACTCTTTCTTAAATTTAAGTGTGTATAAACTTTTATTAATATCATTTTTATTTTTTTCATGCTCAAGTGAAAGTAGTGTTGATGATAATGGTGGTGGTGGTGACCCGAATGAAAAAATTGTTCCTTCAAATCTTGTATTTGATGTTCAATTAGTCGGAGTTAATGATGAGAATCCATATGGTGATGGTTCTGGAACAGTAAAGTTTAGTGCTTCTGCAACAAATGCGTCAAATTATAGTTTCAGATTTGGTACTGGAGATGTAAAGGAATCTGCAAGTGGAAATGTTGAGTTTACATACACTGAGTTTGGTACTAAATCATATACTGTTAATGTTCTAGCATATTCAACAACTGGGGATTTTATAAGCTCAGCAAAAACTATTACTGTATATGTTGAAGCCCAATCTGACGAAGATATTTTAACTATTTTAAGTGGAAGTGGTGAGAAAACCTGGAGAGTCAACGCCTCTTATGATGCTCATTTTGGTAATGGAGATAAATCTTTTAAGTATAGTACATGGTGGGAGGCCCCCTCTTTTTCAAAAAATGATTCTGGTTTTTATGATGATGAGTACACATTCAAAAGCGATGGTACCTTTATTCATAAAACAAATGGAGATGTTTATGGAATAGCTAGTTATTTGAATCAAAAATTTGGTAATACTGGTCAGTCCGCTAATTCAAGTAATGAAATTGAAAAGTATAAATTAGAAAACTACCAATCTACTTTTTCAGTAAATAAAAACAATGGAAGCAATGAATTGAAGTTTGCTGATAATGGATTTATTGGATTTTATGTTGGCGAACATGATTTTACAATTGAATGCTACGACACAAAAAATATTTTGGTCAGGTCAGTTGATAGTCAAAATAGAGCATGGTATTTATGGTTGACAGACCAGCAGGTTAGTTCAACCCCTTCAAAAGATATTTTCACAGACTTAGTATGGTCTGATGAATTTGGTTATAATGGGAAGCTAGATTCAGATAAATGGGTTTACGAAATTAGAAATCAATGGTACAATCAAGAATTACAAGCAACCACAGATCGACTTGACAATGTCATTGTTGGAGATGGTGTATTGAAAATTATTGCTAAAAGGGAAGCTTATGGTGGTAAAAATTTTACATCTGGTAGGGTGAAAACAAATAAAAAATTTGATTTTACATATGGTAGGGTTGATATCAGAGCAAAACTCCCAGGAAAAAAAGGAACTTGGCCTGCTCTATGGCTTTTGGGGTCTAATTATGATCAAATCGATTGGCCTAAATGTGGAGAGCTTGATATAATGGAACATGCAGGTAATAGGTTAAATAAAATTCAAGGAACAGCCCATCATCCTGATAATTACGGTGGTGGAGATGGTGGAGAAACTAATGCTTACAATGATGTGTCCACTGAGTTTCACGTTTATTCAATAGTATGGACCGAAAAAGGTATTACGTTTTTAGTTGACGATCAACCTTTTCATATTGTTGGCAACGCCTGCTCTTTACCCTTTAATTGGGATTTCTTTGTTATTGTCAATATAGCCATGGGAGGTACATTTGGAGGTAGTGTACCTGCAGATTTTACATCTGATGTTATGGAAGTTGACTACGTAAGAGTTTATCAATAACTAAAAATTTAAAAAATGAGAATACTAAAAAATATATTTCAAATTGTTTTACTATCAATTTTTCTGTCTTGTCAGACATCCAATAAATTATCTGAAACTCAGCTTGATAAAAAAGTAGATGATTTGATTGCAAAGATGACCCTGGATGAAAAAGTGGGTCAGATGACACAAATTGACCAAAGATTTTTAGATACAATTACCGATCTATCTACATATTCTATAGGCTCATTACTCAGCGGGGGAGGTTCTCACCCAAGTGTCAATGAACCACAAGCATGGTTAGATATGTACAATAAGTATCAATCAGAAACTTTGAAAAATAGATTGGGTATTCCGCTTATTTATGGTATTGATGCGGTTCACGGCCATAACAATGTCTATGGTGCAACTATTTTTCCCCAAAATATAGGTTTAGGCGCTACTAACAATTCAGATTTAGTATTTGAGGTATCAAAAGCTACATCTTTAGAGGTTGCTGCAACAGGAATTGATTGGACTTTTTCTCCATGTTTATCATCACCTGAAGACTACAGATGGGGTAGAACCTATGAAGGTTTTTCAAGTGACCCAAAAATTGTAGAAAATTTAGGCAGATCTGCTGTAGAAGGTTATCAAAGTGTTGTAACAGACACTGGAAAGAAAATCGTTGCCTGTGCGAAGCATTTTATTGGCGATGGCAATACTGAATTTGGAACAGGGATGAATGGTTTGGTTGACAGAGGCAATACCGTATTAACTACTCAACAACTTAAAGAAAAGCTATTACCAAAGTATCAAGCTGCAATAGAGGCAAATGTCCAAACAATTATGGCTTCATACAATAGTTGGAACGGAGTTAAATGCCATGGTAGCAAGGAATTATTAACAGATATTTTAAAGGATGAGATGGGATTTAATGGTTTTGTTATCTCAGACTGGCAAGGTATTGATGAAATACCTGGAAATTATAAATCCGATATCATCACATCTATTAATGCAGGCATAGACATGGTCATGGTATCTGGACAAGGTCAGCCTTATAAAAAGTTTATGAGATTATTAAAGGAAAGTGTTGAGGAAGGCTCAATTTCAATGGAAAGAATTGATGATGCTGTTAGAAGAATTTTAAAAGTTAAGTTTAGTAATGGCATTTTTAAAAGCCCAATTGTTGATAACAAAAAACTTGATTTAATAGGTTCAAAAAAACATAGAGAAATTGCTAGACAAGCCGTTAGAGAAAGTGTCGTTGTTTTGAAAAATGAAAATGTTCTCCCTTTGTCAAAAAAAGTAAAATCTATTGTTGTTGCAGGACGTGGTGCCGATAATTTAGGTATGCAATGTGGAGGTTGGACTATCAATTGGCAAGGAGGTCAGGGCGATATCACTGTTGGAACTACAATTTTAGACGGAATAAAAAAAACTGTATCTGCAGAAACTAATGTTATTTACTCAAAAGACGGTTCAGAATTGGATAATAGTGAATCTGAACTGGCAGTTGTTGTAATTGGAGAGGATCCATATACAGAATTTTTTGGAGACAAGGATAATCTTGATTTACTCAGTGAAGATATTCAAACTATAAATAATCTAAAAAATAAAGGATACAAAGTTCTTGTTCTATTGATTTCAGGTAGACCTCTAAATGTTGCAAATCACATTGATAATTGGGATGCATTTGCAGCTATTTGGCTACCTGGAACCGAGGGTGACGGAGTCTCTGATATTTTATTTGGAGATTTTGAGTCATCTGGGAAGCTTCCATATCCATGGCCAATAAAAGCTGAAGATGGAGCCAATGCAGACGAAAGTAATTTACTCTACAACCTTGGATTTGGATTATAATAAAATGCATAAGATCTTATATATACTTTTATTATTCTTCTTTTCTACAATCTCTGTATCACAAAATTTGAAAACAGATGGAAAAAAAATAGTTGATGGAAATGGTAATGAGGTATTGTTGAAGGGTTATGCACCTGGTGGTTGGTTATTGATTGAAGGTTATATGATGCATGAAACTGATGGAAGTGTTGGTGCTCAGCATGAAATTAAAGAAAAACTTACTGACTTAATGGGAGCAGAAAAGACAGAAGAGTTTTTTAAGAAATGGAGAGAAAATCATTTTACTAAGCGTGATGTTGATTCTCTGGCAGCATGGGGTTTTAACAGCATTAGAGTTCCGTTACACTACAACCTATTTACTTTGCCAATTCAAGAAGAACCAACATCTGGTCAAAACACTTGGTTAGACGAGGGGTTTGATATTGTAGATGACATACTTGAATGGGCCAAACCACACAACATGTATGTAATTTTAGATCTTCACGCTGCACCTGGTGGACAGGGTAGAAATACAGATATTTCTGATTATGATCCTGATAAACCATCTTTGTGGGAAAGTGAACAGAATAAAAGTAAAACTGTTGCTCTGTGGAAAAAAATTGCTGAAAGATATAAAGACAATGAATGGATTGGTGGATACGATTTACTGAATGAACCTAATTGGGAACTTCCTGGAGGAGTTGATTTGAAAGATTTGTATGTTAGAATTACAAATGCTATCCGAGAGGTTGATGATAAGCATATTATCATTATAGAAGGTAATGACTATGCAAATAATTTCACTGGTTTGACACCACCTTGGGATGATAATATGGTTTACAGCTTTCATAAGTATTGGAACTCCACAAATGCAGACGATTTGAATTGGATTCTTCCACTTAGAGAACAACATAATGTACCACTTTGGATGGGAGAATCTGGTGAAAATTCAAATACATGGTATACTGACGCAGTTAGTTTGTTCGAAGCTAATAATGTTGGTTGGGCTTGGTGGGCAATGAAAAAAATAGGCAGTGTAAATAGTCCTTACAGAATCCGTGTAAATGAAGGCTATCAAAAAATACTTAATTACTGGAAGGATGGAGGAGAAAAACCGAGTGAGCAAGACACTTATGATGCAATGATGAAATTAGCTGAAAATGCATTGTCTGAAAATTGTATTTATAGAAAAGGTATTTCAGATGCACTTTTAAGACAACCCCAAACTAATAATACTTTACCTTTTAAAAACAGACAACAAATTCCAGGCGTTGTTTTTTTATCTGATTATGATCTCGGAAAAAACAATTATGCCTACTATGATAATGATATAGCTACCTATCATCAATCATCTGGTTCCTTCACAGCCTGGAATAGAGGTTGGAGGTACAGAAATGATGGTGTAGATATAGAGGATAATAGTGATAATGTTAACAGTAATGGTTATCATTTAGGATTTGTTGAAAAGGGTGAGTGGACTAAATACTCAGTTAAAATTAATTCAACCGGAATATATAGGGTTCGATTAAGACATGCATCAGAGCAAAATGGAGGTAAGTTATATCTTTCATTAAATGATCAAAACATATCATCAATTTTAACAACCAATTCTACTGGTAGTTGGTTTTCATTTATCACAACAACGATTGAAAATGTTATTTTGGAGGAAGGAAACCATTCATTAAAACTTCATTTTGATGATGATACACCAGTTAATGTCAGTAGTCTTCAGTTTGAGAAGGTTGGAGAAATATCCTCAGCTGCTTTTACATCTATAAACGGAAAAACAGGATCTGATGAAAAATCAGTACAAGTTTTTTTAAACCAAGAAATTCTTACATCATCTATTGATGGTAGCTTGGATAAGTTTACTGTTAGCGTGAATGGAGAAGAAAAAGATATAAATTCAATCACTTTGGATTCCTCCAAATCAAAAACCTTAATTCTAAATCTATCAGAAAACTTACTATATACAGATGATATTAAAGTTTCATACTCAGGCGACTTAATTAAGGCTAAAAATAAT